>Ga0265327_10000207_pt1 | contig 123193 bp, 123 predicted proteins | sample 41621metaG_FD_202089 | JGI IMG/M metagenome (GOLD analysis project Ga0265327, IMG submission 202089) | Rhizosphere microbial communities from Carex aquatilis grown in University of Washington, Seatle, WA, United States - 4-16-21 metaG | ecosystem: Host-associated > Plants > Roots >... | reverse complement strand
ATTATTTTTTGAAGTTAGGCATTTTTTTCACTGCGATAATGAATAAATTTTTTTTAACCCTCAGGGGCTCGGACCCTGGATTTGCTGATTAAGAGTGTCCGTTCGACTTTATCAATTTGTATTTTATTGCTACTTATTGTGCTTCCAGGCACCAATTTCACTCCACAGCTTTATCTATTTGTGCCTTATTGTATCTTACTTTTCAAGCTGTTTTGAGGAAATTTCTTGCAGAAATTTTTGAGATGCGAAATGTAAAAGTGCCTGATAAACAAATTTTGGAATAGAGTTAGTTGCTAATCCCAATACACAATAATCTCCATCAATTTGTTTTGCTTTTATTTATGCAGCTATTTCATAAATCCCTGCAGGTATTTTTCATTTACTACAGGTTCTTTGATAATTAATTACTCCATGTTTATATTAATTCTCTTATTATAGGTATCAGTTATTAAAAAGCGGAACGAAGGTAAACATCCACTTTACAGGATTTTGCCAATCGGCTCCCTTAAATGAGCCAACAGGCGCTTTTATTAAAATAGTATTCCAGCCTTTTTTAAAAAATATTTTCACAGGTAGCCTGTATTCATACCCTTCGTCAATCAATGGTATTTCTGCATTACCTTTTTGCCCTGCATGTTTCCAGTGTGGCGGTTGAATTAATTCATCATTTACCCAAATTGCACTGCCTTTATTATCCCATGAACTAAATGGTGGAGAATCAGTGGCTGTAGAGCGTGAAAGATTATTAAATCCAATCCAGCAACTTTTTTCTCCATCAGCATCACTCCAGATTTTTCGTACCGCATACCATGTTGTACTGTCATCAGTATTTTGTAAATGCGAACTTATCATTGGAGACCAGAAATGGCGTAAGATGATGGTGCCGCCGAATACTGATTTATACTTACTCAGCTGAACAGTGTCTATAAACAATCTTTCCTCGGGGTAAAATACCTTAGTTACCTCACCTTTATTATAAAATGGGCCTATCAACTTCCATTCATTATTGCTTTGTTGTACATAAGGAAATGGCAGTCGTACAAAATACTGTTTTTGATGTTTCAATAACCGCTTTTCAAATGCTGCAAAGGCATTGTATCTTTCTGTTGCAGGGTTGCCAAAGTCGGATACATAATTTTTATACCCGCCGCCTTGCCAGCATCGTTCTGCAAAAGCTAATATTGACGGATATACGGCATTCATTATAATGGCATCTTCCTGTTTTTCTATTTTCCTATCTGGCCAATTGCAAAGAGTAGCCCCCAATTTATTTTTGTTACCCGCTATAGTATCACAAATTTTGTGATTGAATATGGTTACCACTGCTTCAAGCGGATCAAAATGATTGAGGTATAAATGGCGTGAATCAATTGCAGGAAATTCATTTGTAGGTTTTGTATTGCCATTCCACATTTGCAAAATTGTTCCCGTTGGCTCATCCCCACCCGGGTTCCATGCAATCACTTTTTTACCCAGTGATTTCAATAACGAAATCATCTGTGGCAAAAACGCTTTATTCGTAATTTTTACTTCATCACCGCCAATATGAATATAAGGCACATCTAATTCTTTACATAATTCAGTTAAAATATTTTTACAGATAATTACGCCTGCTTCGCTCTGCATATCAACACCCATTGCTCTTTTAAATGCTTCACTATGGCCGGGTAAATCAATTTCGGGAACAAGAGTAATATCTCTTGCTTTACAATATGCAATTAAATCTTTTAATTCATTTAGTGAATAAAATTTGCCTGGATTACGCAACATATACTTGCCTGTCGTAAGCTGGGGATATCGTTTACTTTGCAAACGCCAGGCAATATCTTCTGTAAGATGAAGGTGAAAGATGTTTAATTTGTAAGCAGCCATTACATTAATCTGTTGTTTAAGCTGTTGAACAGATTGATAATTTCTTCCTACATCCACCATAAAACCACGCCAGGCAAAAGCCGGCCAGTCAACAATTTCGCAGGCAGCTATCTCATTATTAAAAGTTAGTTGTCTAAAAGTCTGTATCGCATTAAACAAGCCATGTGCACTTACTGCTGAAAGTTGAATTTTATTTTGAGCTACCGATAATTTATATCCTTCAGTTGCATGTTCAGTCACCCTATCATCTTGTACCAACTCGATAATATTTTCAACTTTTGTCAATGTTGTTTTTATCGGCAAGCTTATATTTTTAGTGGCCAGGTATTGTTGTAAAATAATTGCTTCATTTTTAAATTTAGGATTGGTTACAACAATGGCAGTATAATTTATTAAATCAAATTTTTCATTTTGCCATTTTGTTTTTTGGGGTAACGGGATTAATGCTGGTAAATCATATATTTTATCATAAATAACTTCCTTCCATTTTAAATAACCTGCACCCAATAAATGTAACCCGTCGTTGGTATAATCTGCTCGCATGCTACCAGTGCTGTCTGCTAAAGAAGAAAATATATCTATGAAATTGTATTTATATTTTGTTGCGCTGTCAAACAACAGTTGGTTCACTTTTAAAATTTCCGCTTTCTTATTGGTATGGCCGCCAAACTTGCTAAATTTTTCATTTACCGGAAACAGGCTTTGCACATATAATTTTGTTTGTGGAGTCTTGTTTTTTATCAATGCGCTGATCCATAAAATATTTTTTACCACACTATCAACTAAAACATTTCTTGCCAGGTCATTTATACCTATTAATAAAAAAATTTTTGCCGGTGAACGGCTGTACACTTCCTCTAAGCGATTCAATACACCAGCAGTAATGTCACCGCTGATTCCTCTGTTCTTTACTTTAGGGTCTGCAAACATCTCTGTCCATTCGCCCCCATCAGTTATGCTGTTACCTAAAAAAATAATGTCGCCACTTGTTTGTGGCAGTGTACGAAAGTGCGAAACACGTTGAAGATAATAGGTAGAGAATAGGGAATCAGGATAAGCTGGCTGAACAACCTGCGACAATATAGTTTTTGCAGACAAAAACAAAATAAAAAAACAACATATTTTCCTGACCATTTTCATTGCACTTTTAATTGGAATGAAGAAGCAGGTAAAGATGCTGCATTTACCAGGTTAGCTTCTGTAAATGGCTTCCAGGCGTAATATATATACGATGGCTTTTCTTTTACAGCTACAACTATTTTTTTATCAACGACGATAGCTGCAACATCAGTTTTCCCATCGGTTGAGAAGCCTTTTAATAATTTTTGATCAGCAGCCTTTAAGCCTTCAGCATATTGAAATGAAACAATGATTTTTCCATTTACATATTTTGCACTCAAGGGCAAAGGTCCTGAAGGAATACTATTTATACCATAGGTTTTGTTCAAAGCCCATTTTGCCAATCGTTCACCAACATCTTTTTTATTGGTTGGATGCACATCATCTTTAGCCCCGATATCACTGCAAACTGCCATGCCGCTATTTGAAATTATGTTCATCATTTTTCTTTGTTCATCTCTAAACTGCGGCCACAATGCGCTTTTGTATTTTGCAGTATCAATAGAAGACAATTGTACATAATAAAAAGGGAGCAACGGCTGTTTCCATTTCTTCCTGTAATCACTTACCATTAATGCACACAATTTTTGATATTCATTCACCCTTTCTATTTCTTGCGCATTGCTTTCTCCCTGATAACATATGATTCCCTTTATTGGTATGTTTACTAAAGTTGCTATTCCAGCTGTAAAAGCAAAGCCAGGTTTGTAGGCATGATTTTTCCCATTAGTGTCCGTAGGAATATTTTGCCGGGCACTAACATTTTGTTTCCCCCTTTCTCTAACCCATACAGGCAATGCCTTATTCTCTATCCAATCACCTTTTACCTTATCAGCAAACCGAGCATCGTTTTTCAAAGCATCAACATCAATAAAAGTTTCCAATGGTGCGCCACCAATAGAAAGATTAATCAGCCCGATAGGGATTGTTGTTTTCTCTATAATATTTTTTCCAAAAAAATACGCTACTGCACTCATGTTTTTAAAACTGGCACTATCGCAATTTTGCCATTCGCCTTTATAAAAATCATTAGTGTTCAGTAACTGCACTATAGAATCGGGATAAGAAACACCAAAAATATTTTTGCCGGCATAACTGGGATTATAAAAACGAATCAGTGGCTGTATGCTATTTTTTATTTCATCTTTATAATGCAACTCTCTAACCATGGGGAATTCCATATTGCTTTGCCCTATACAAAGCCATACATCGCCGATGAGGATGTTTTTAATAATAACTTTTTCTATGCCGCTATATATAAACAAAGAAGTAGCTGTTGCCGAAGCATTTCTTTTTGTAAGATATGCATGCCATGAAGAATCGTTGCCTACAATGGTTTGCCTTTTTTCTTTTCCAAAAATTATTTGTACCGGATTACCGGGAATACCTTTACCCCATACTGGTATTGATTGCTGTTGCTGCAACAGCATATTATCAGTAAATATTTTTGCCAATTTCAATTGCGCATTTACGGCTGCCGCGATAATACTGAAGGCGAAAAAAAGAATCTTTTTCATTAAAGCGCTATTTATTTCCGATGCTAATAACTGTAAACAAGATCGCTTTATAGTTATCGCTCTCATAAAGCACACCAATATTTTTTTTATTCACCAGTACGAGATCAGAATAAGCCGTATAATCCTTTTTTCTATCATCACTTTTATCAATTGGTATATTCAATTTCCAGGTAATACCTTCATCATAACTGATACGAAGCGTTAAATTATTTCTTTGCATTGTATCAGCAGCATTACAAAATGCCAAAAGTTGCTTTCCCTTTTTTGTACCAATGTTCAACAGGCTTCCTTCGCACACAGGGTCAGGCAGGTTTTTATCAATAGTAACTGAACTCCAGGTTTGTCCGCCATCGTTGCTTCTTGCAACAATTCTCGCCTTTACATCTCCCTTTTGATTTCTTGCATTAAATAATAAGCCATTGTTGGAAATTTCTGCCGCAGTTGCTTCATTTCCGCCAGGCATATTGATCGTTTCGCTTAAATGGAATGTTTTCCCATGGTCATCAGTATAATAGCCGTGAGCAAAATAATCTTCAGCTTTTGCTTTAGGATTACCGGCTGAATGATTGGCCGCTATGTAAATTCTACCTCGGTAATTTCCATTTTGTATTTGCAGTGCATGCCCCGGAGTGTTGGCATAACTTCTCCAGTCTTCATTAAAATTATAAGCGACATTTACTTTCGGCTGCATTGGGCGATGCACTTGCAAGGTGATATTAGTTGGCTTACTCCAGCTTACACCGGCATCAACAGAAGTGATATACCATACCTCCCTTAATCCTTTTCCTTTTCTTACTTCGCCTTCATGATTATTGCCCGTGTTATAAAAAAGAAAAATTCTTCCTCCGGGGTAAGCAGGGTCAGTTCTATCGATCACAGGTGCCGGATTTCCTGCCTGTAAACTGTCTGCATCAACAATGGTACTCAAGCTACTCCATGTCTTTCCATTATCGCTACTATGCTTCATTACAATATTAATATCACCAAAATCTCCTGCGCCATTTACTCTTCCTTCACAAAAAGCAAGCAGCTCATTATCGGGTAATTTAATAATGGCGGGAATACGATAACTTTTGTATCCTTCTTTGCCTGATTCAAATACTGCCGTTTTTATATTTTGCGCCTGAAGTGTTATCCATTCAAAGATTAAAAGCGATAAAAACAATAAAAGTTTTTTCATAATTTCAACCCGTTTAATTTTTTAATAATTGCATACAATACCATTCCTGCCTGGGCAAATGAAAAGGTCCTTTGTATAAATTTCCTTTGGCTGTTTGCGCAATGCTTCCATCACGATGCAGGTAACCAAACCATTCGCCGTGTTCTTTATCGTGAAAATGTTTGTACGAATACTCGTGTACCAGTGAATGCCATTCGGCATATTTTTCATTACCGGTCATTGTGTAAGCCAATAATGTAGCAATAATCACTTCATTATGAGGCCACCAGAATTTCATATCCTGCCAGTATTCCTGTACAGGCTTATTATACACATCACGGAAATATAAAATCCCGCCATGTTCTTTATCCCATCCGCGTTCCCACATATAATCCAGCATCTTACAGCCCAAATCGATCAGGTGTTTATCGTTATTGCGGTATTTTGCTTCGTGTAAAATAAACCATGCACCTTCTATGGCATGACCGGGATTGAGCGTACGTCCATCAATGTGATCAATGATATTTCCATCGGGTGATACCTGTTCCATTACACATTTGATATCATCTTTTACAAAGTTGGCTTCAATATCCGCAATCCATTTTGTCACCCAGTCATCACAACGTGGGTCGCCAACTGTTTCCCTTAACTGCTGTGCGGTATTCATCATGATCATTGGCACACCGATGCCTTTTGATAAACGGGTATTAGTGAACTTCGGTTCCAATAAACCTTGCGTGGTCGCATACTCGATACATTTGCCAAATAACAACCTTGCTTTTGCAGCCGCTTCATCATCACCACTTGCCTTTGCGTAAGCTGCTGCGGCTATCACATAAAATGTCTCCGAAAAAAAATATCTCCTTTTGCGTATCGGCCTGCCATCCCTTGTTACATGAAAAAACATTTGCCCGTCGGTATCAAAACAATATTTGTTTAAGAAATCATAACCGAGCTTTGCACCATCCAGCCATTCTTGTTTTTTTTCTACGGTATTATATAATGTTGCCAATAACCATGTAGCTCTTCCCTGTATCCATACTGCCTTATCATCATCTATCAAAGTTCCATCAGCATCTCTCATCAATAAAAAACCGCCGCATTCATAGTCAAACGATCGCGGAAACCAGAACGGCACTGTATCATTGAGCAACTGGTCAGTATAAAATTTTTGCAGCTCCTGCAGTTTAATTTCCGTGTATTGCATATTGTTACTCACAATTATGATTAATCTTTAAATTCATTATGATTAGGGCGAAGAAACAAAAGCTGGATAACCAACGCCAGCAATACTATACCTGAAAGCATGGCAAAATCTCTTCCCAAATTCCCTTTATCGGTCGATTTACCCAATAGGTCAGTGATGAATGCCCCTGCAAAAACACCTGTCATATTCATCAAGCCATAAGCGGTAGCCCTATATTTTTTTTCAACCAATTGACAAAGTATGGGCATGTTATTGGCATCGAACATGCCGTATCCAAAGCCAAAACAAAATGCTGCGCCTATTACCGCGAACAAGGAATGGCCAAAGCCAATAAATAATAATGCAGGAATGGTTAACCCCAAACCAATTGCGCTGGTATAAATTCTGCCCCGAATGTTTTTTTGCACCCACCTGTCCGAAAGTATTCCGCCAAAGATGACGCCTATAAAAGAAGATGCTGCAATGGTGATGGTAGATATAGGACCAGCTTTAGCCATATCTATACCGAGTTTTTGTGCAAACAAGGTAGGCAACCAGTTCTTCACACCCCAGCCCGGGAGACTGGGTACAGCAAAATAAAACAGTATGATCCAAAAGGAAATATTGGTAAGCAGTACCGCAATCCCTTTTACAAAAGATGATTTTTTATTCCTCAAACTATCATCGTCAATTGTATAATCTTGTTTTTTATCTTTTAAAAAAGCGATCAGCACAATCGAATATATAATACCAACAATACCAAAACTATGAAATGTCTGCTGCCATGAAAATCTGGCTGCAATTGCAGCGCCAAAACCGCCGAGTGCCTGCCCTACATATAAACCTGTCATATGAATACCAATGGCCAGTGATCTTGTTTTTGCAGAATGGTAATCAGCGATAAGAGACAAGCCTGCAGGAATATACAAGGCTTCGCTAACACCCATCACAGCCCTTAGCCAATACAGCTGGTCAAATGTTTTCGCATATCCCATGGCGAAAGTAACACCGCTCCATACAAACAAACTTCCCACAATCAGCCATTTTCTGTTGAGTTTATCGGCAATAATACCTGATACCGGACTCATAAATCCATATATCCACAAAAAAATGGCCATCAGGTAACCAAAGTTGGTTGCAGATTGCAGTTCATGAATATCTATCTGCATAGAAGGCTTCATGGTACTGAGCATCTGCCTATCCATATAATTCAATAATGCCACCACCCAAAGCAGCGCCACTACAACCCATGGATATTTTTTTGATGCAATCATTTATCTTTTTGATAAAATATTTACCGATAAAATATGTGGCGAACGGATGCCTGCTTTGATTTCTCCTGAAGGAATATACACTACATCCTTATTTTTTATAGCGGTAGTTGTAACAGGTGTAGCAAAAGGAATGGTACCGACTGTTTTCCAGGTATTGGCTTTTATATCGTATACCAATACCTCTTTACTGAAACCCGGATGGGTTGCCTGCAACTTATTTTTTTTCAGCGTGAGTTCCTGCTTTTTGATCTCGTCTTTTTCATTGGCAATAGCTGCAATTAAAATTTCTGCTTGATGAAATATAGTTCCTTTATCTCCGCCAAACATTAATAGGTTTCCATCATCATTAATACAACCTGTTCCTGCACATAATGGATAAGGCAGGCTAGATTTTTTTCCCCAGCTGTTTGTTGCAATATCGTACATAAATAAATCTGCATACAAATCGCTGATGCCATTAGCATTTTTTTTTCTACCGCCAGCTAAATAAATTTTATCGTGAAGTATATTTGATGATGCAGCTAATACGGTGTGTGACACAGCTTGGGGGACAGGCATCAATTCTTCCCATCCCTGATTGGTATTATTTAAATCAAGCTCAATGAATTGTGATGAAGTTGCAGTTGCTGTTTCTCCTCCGGCTAGATAAACAATATTATCAATGAGTGTAATTGCTGCATTGCTTACAGCTATGGGAAGGTCTGGTAAATTTTTTAATACCATTTTTTGGCTTTTTGTATCCCATTGAATCAGCCAAACTTTATTAGTGATGCCATTTTCATTTTCACCACCTGCATACAATATTCCGTAAGGCGTACTGCTGCATGCAGCGTAAGCAATGGAAAAGGGAAGTAAAAAGGATTTTTTAAGCGGTACAAGTTGATTATGCTTGGTTGTATAAGCCAATATTTTATTGGAATATTTTTTCTTCCCTCCCATCCATGGCATGCTATCGGGAAAATTAGCGCCGCCGCCAACTAAGAATATACCATTATGCATTCCTGTAACAGGTCCCGCAAAACCGGTCGCATGCAATCTGCCATTGTCTGCCGGCAAGCTTGCTGCAATTTTCCACTGCATGGAGATAAGCGTTTTTTTTTGTGCTATAACCGGAACAGTTAGAGACATGATAATTGATGTACTTAATATTTTTATCGGAATCATTTTAGTTATCCATTTACTGCAACCGGTAGCTGTGAACAAAAACTACTGAAATTAAGCTCACTCACTTCATCTTTAAATTCTTTAAACTGATCAGCATTCATATTCTTTACAGGTAGACGAAATTCACCACAATCTAACCCGATTAATTTCATGTACGCCTTGCCTGTTGCAATACCTCCGTATTTTCCCAAAAGCCTTATCATGTTGATAGATTGCAGTTGCAATGATTGAGCAGCTGACATATCGCCGCTATTAAAAGCATCAATGAGTTTATAGTACAATGGTGCGGCATAGTTAAAGGTACTTCCTACTGCAGCTTTACTTCCTAATGCTAAAGCTGGTAACATATTTTCATCCCTTCCCCAAAGCATATCGTATTTGCCATTATTAAAATTAATGCAGGATAAAAAATCCATGAAATCCTCATGGGTATATTTTATACCGGCAAAATTTGGAATCTTGCCATCAATAGCCTGTAATAATTCATACATCGTATGGCCAACTCCTGTTAATACAGGAATATGATAATAATAAAAAGGCATATCAGGTACCACAGCAGCAACCTCTGCGCAACACTGGGCAAGTATTGCTGAACTGGATGGCTTAAAATAAAATGGTGCTGTAAATGAAACGGCATCAAGGCCAATGGCTTTTGCATGCAATGCCAATTCTTTACAATCTGCAAGGCATGTACCACCTAATAGTGGCATCACTATAAAACCATTATCATTTTTCGCACATGCCGCCCATGCTTCAGCAACTTTTTTTCTTTCTGTCACCGACATAGAAACACCTTCGCCGGTAGATCCGCAAATGAAGGCGCCTGTTATTCCATTTGCCTTCAGCATTTCATAATACGCAGGAATAATTTCAATATTCAAGGACCCGTCATTTTTCATCGGTGTAAACGGTGCTGCGATCAAGCCTTGTAATCGTTGAATTTTCATTGTCTCAAATTAATTATAAGTTAGATAAAAAGATTTAAAAACCAGGAGCATAAATGCTCCCGGCTTATTACCAAACTACTGCTAAATAAAAAAGAATTAATATCCTGAGGTTTGCATTAGTAAAGGGTCGTTATTGATCATCGCTGTTGAAATTGGCAAAAGTAATTTTGCAGTTGTTGATGCTGACAGATAGGTTGGGTTAATGTTTGCATATACATAATTATCCCCAGCCCTTCTCAGTGCCCACCAGCGTTTTCCTTCTCCAATAAATTCTCTTAAGGTTTCTTCCAAAACTGCATTGATATTATTGTCAACCGAACCACTTACAAATGGAACTGCATTTGCTGCACCATAAGCCCTTATACGTATTGCATTTATTTCCGCAGACGGGTCTTGTCCTAATTTTGCTTTGGCTTCTGCCATTAACAGCAACACTTCGGCATAGCGATATATTGGATAGTCATTATTATAAACTTGCGATGTTCCTGATGTTTGGCCAAACCATTTTGTCAACAAAATACCTTTCAAACCAAAAGGCGTAGTGTTGGAATACATTACCTTGAATGTATTGCTGATACGCTGATCGGCAGGGCCATTTGTAAGCCTTGTAATCATCGGTTGACCCATTCCTACCCTGTTAGCACCATTTACATAAGGATAAACAGCGGAGACAAGTGGAGTAGGCGCCTGTGCCAGTGATAATGAAGTTGCAGAAATACCATTCACCTGAAAACTGGCAAAAGTACCCTGAGTAGCCTGTCCCGCTTCATAATTTATGGCAAAAATGATTTCAGGATTATTGGACTTTTTAGCAGGATCAAAAATATCGGCATAATTACTATTCAGATTCAAAGATGGACCCTGTAAATTTTCAACTTCCTGTAAAGCAGCTTTTGCTGCAATAAAATCAGTATTGCCGCCACCCATTAAAGTTCCCGACCAAAGGTATACATCCCCTTTTAATGTCAAGGTCGCTATCCTGTTCCAATACACTCTTTTGCCTGCAGTTATAACATTAGAAGTAAGCAGCTGCAATGATTTTTCAATATCAGCCTTTATCTGTATCATTATGCTGTCAGCCGGAGTTCTTGCTTTGTATGTCTCTGCGGCGTTATTTATCGTCTGTACCGGAGCAGTAGTTAATGGAACTGCGCCCCATGTTTTCAGCATGGTATAATAGATATATGCCCTTATGCCGTATGCCTCACCCATCATCCTGTCTTTGTCTGATTGAGAAAGGCCTGTTTGAGGAAAAAGAGTTATGACATTATTTACATTATAAATCATATTGTAAAAATTTGCCCAGCTTGTAAAGGGTACATTCAGGGCACTGATATTGTGCCTGTACAAATTTTGCGAAGTAGCATCAACCGATTCAGTAAACACACCATCAACCCAAATGTCTGACCTCATTTCTCCTAATTGAAAAAAAGTGGCATTGTAATTACGGAACAAACCATACATGCCAGTATATAAAGTTAAGGCAGCATTAGGGTCTGTTAATATCTGGCTTTTACTGATGGCATCCTGCGGTTGCACCTCTTCCAATTGCTTTTTGCAAGAGGACATTTGTATCACCAATGCTATACCGACAATAATTATGAAAGAGAATTTATAGTGTTTCATTTTTATTAATATTTAAATAATAAATAGGTTTGTTAGAGAGTTATCCTTGCGCCTAAAGTAAATCGTCTTGGCAAAGGATACTTGCCATTATCAATACCCCCGACTTCCGGAAAGTTTCCGCTATAGTGTGTGAAATAAGAAAGGTTACTACCGGTGACATATACACTCAGTGCTTTAATCTTGCTTCTCAAACTTTTTTGAATAATCCCAGAAGAGAGGTCGTAGCTTAAAGTAAGTTCCCTCAACATTACATAATCCCCTTTCTCCCAAAGGTTAGCTGGCGGGTTATTTCCAGAACCATCAGTTGCAAAATTCCTTCCCTGGTTTGCCCAGTAGTACATGGGCAATGTACCCGAAGTATTGGTTGGTGACCATGTTTTTAATACATCTACAGTAGAATTTTGAGAACCCTGTACCTGGCTTAACCCTCTTAGTATTTCATTATTTAAAACAACAAACCCAATCGCATAATCAAAGGCTGCATATAAATGAAATCCTTTAAAACCCGCATTGGCATAAAAACTTCCTGTTACCTGTGGCGTTGTTCTTCCAACATATACAAATTGCCTTGAGTCAATGGTATCATTCTTGTAAACCTGGTTCCACTGTGCATCACCCAGTTGTTTTATTCTTTTATTGGTATAGGGCAAGAAAGAATTATATACGCTGGCATCTTTGGCCAACTGGCCTGCGTCGGTATAGATAGCCGAATATTTTGGCGCCCACACCTGGTCCAGGTTTACTCTTTGCCCTTCAATCAAACCATTCACCTGCATTAGCTGTCCGGGATTATTTGGGTCCCAAACCTGTATGGTACTCTGCCTGTTACCCGGCAAGCCATTGTAAGGAAGTTTAATGGCATAAGTTTTAGCTGTAGCAAGTGTACCACCAATATTTAAGCTGAGGCCGTGTGTTTTTGCAGGAGTTAACACCAAAGCATCAACACTTAATTCTACACCGCGGTTTTGTAATTGGGAAAGATTTGTTGTAAAACTTGTAAAACCAGTTTGAGCAGAAATACCCAAGCCCGCTATTTTATCAAATACATTTCTTATAAAATAATCAAACGATACATTAATCCTGTTATGGATAAACCCAAGGTCGGTACCAACATTGAAAGTATTAGAACTTTCCCATGTTAAATTAGGGTTGATATAACTTCCGGCGTATACGCCACCGTTACCATTATATACACCTGCATTATTATATACCTGTGCGGTAGGAAAATAACTGCTTAATGAAGCAAGATTACCCACTTCGCCATAGCTGATCCTTGGTTTAATGGTACTTATATATTTCGAAACAACGCTCTTCTTATAAAAATCTTCGTTATGTACATTCCATCCTGCAGAAATGCCGGGGAAAAGGCGATAAAAATTATTTGAGGCAAGGCGGCTTGATCCATCGTACCTAACAATACCTGAAAGAAGATATTTGTTTTTGTAAGCGTAATTTACTTTTCCAATCAGGGAAGACAATCTTTCCCATTGTGAAAAATCTGAAGAAGCGCCTGCAGGATTGATAAGGGCGCCATTAAGTACACCGGGAGTAGGCGAAGCTATCAACCACGGAATTTGATCTGTAGGCGCTCCCTGGGAAAAGCCAGAGGAAACGAATCTTTTAAAATCATAAAATTCACCACCGGCCAACACTGTAACATTGTGTCCATTAAAATCTTTATTGAATTGCAAAAAAGCGTTGGTGGTATATTGAACGTCTTTGGTATTATTGAAAGCAGCAGGCCTGTTGGTATTGATGGCCCCGCCATTTCCTGCCTGAAATGCCTTGGTAAAAAAGTTATTGGTGGTATATAAATAATACCCTGACCCGCTTGCAAGAAATTTCAAGAAAGGCATTATTGAATACTCAAGGTTTACACCGCCTAAAAAGCGTTGCTGGTTGGTAGTGTTAACATATAATGTACTCCAGTATGCTGGATTACCCAATGTAACATCATTGGGACCAGGCAGCATTACTCCAGAGGTATCGTTGGCATATCTTACCGTTGGGGCTACCCCGTTAAATCTTTGGATAAGGCCGCCTGTTCCACCAGCTGCGCCTGCCGGGTCGTTGTAAGGCAATAACTGGTTGACAGTATATGCACTGATATTGGTATTGATCTTTAATTTTTTGTTTATGTTCAATTCACCGTTAAAGCCCATATTCCATCTTTTAAGCGAAGACCCTATTATGATACCCTGGTCATTGGCGGTACCAAGGCTTAAAGCAAAGCTTCCCTGTTCGCTTGCTCCAGAAAAATTCAGGTTATGCGAAGTTGTGACAGCCTGCTTGAGAATCATATCTTCACGGGTAGGAACATCCAGATCCCTGTATAAGATACTATCCTTTATTGATGGGTTAATGGGGTTAGGGTCTACCAATAAGTGCCATCCTGATGCGGATAAATATTGGCGGTTGGCATTGCTTACAAGTTGTGTAGTGTACAAGCCTACCGGTGATGTGAAGCCGCTGTTTACAGCCCATCCCCATGCACCGGTCAATTGTCCTTTATCACCACTTACTGCACTGGCATTATTATCCAGTGAATCTGCAATATACCTGGCCCTTAAACCCTGCCTGTTCATACTTATATATTGACCTCCATTTAAATATTCCGAAGGGTTTCTTCTTATATAATTTGTGGTACGACTAACGGAGTAGCTTACCTGTGTTTTTCCCTTTTTTCCTTTTTTGGTAGTTACCAATATAACGCCATTGGCAGCTCTTGCTCCATAAATGGCTGTTGAAGCCGCGTCTTTTAATACATCTATAGAAGCAATATCATTCATATCCAGTCCATACAAACCCGGTACAATTACACCATCCACAATAAATAAGGGCGTACCCGTTCCGTTGAAATCAGATCCTCCTCTAAAAACAATGCCCGGGGACGATCCAGGTTGCCCGGTTGATTGTTGTACCCTTAAACCAGGAACAGTACCCTGCAATGCAGTAGCAACATTGGTACTGGGTGAATGGGCAAAAGCGGCCGGATTTACAGATGACACAGCGCCGGTTAGTGTTTTGCGGGTTTGCGTTCCGTAGCCCACCACTACCACTTCATCCATTTTGTTTGCAGCTGCTTTTAATATTACTGACAGATTACCGGCAAGGCCGACTTTTACCGCCTGGGAAGTGAATCCTGTAAAAGAAAAAAGCAGTAAATCCCCTTTTGAAGCTTCAATTGAGTAAGCTCCGTTGGCATCGGTTTGGGTTCCTGTTGATTTTCCCTTTATAGTAATGCTTACCCCCGACAATGGTTTATTGTCATCTTCAGTGGTAACCACACCAGAAATTTTTTGAACCTGCGACCATACGGCCGTGGAGAAAAGAAAGCTTACCACAAGAAAATAAACTTTCAAATAAGATAATTTCATAACAGCAGTTTTAATGTTTAATTGTATTATGTATGACATAATAAAGGTAAAATTATTTTATCCATTCTACCAAAAAAAGTTAAAAAATGTTTTATCTTATTGATTTTCAGTGACATAAATTATTTTATGCCTAAGTATAATTTAAATAACTTTGTATTAAGTAATACATTTTATGGAAACAGCAGCATTTAATGACACTTTTAAGTCGATAGAAAATAGCAGTTTGGTAGACAAGGTTGAAGCTAACCTTGTGCAATTATTACAGCAACAAAAGCTAAAAGTCGGCGATTCCATTCCTACAGAATTAGAGCTTTCCGATAAACTTGGTGTTAGCCGGACTGTGGTAAGAGAAGCTCTCCTTAGGTTGAGATTAATGGGTTTATTGGAATCAAAAAAGAAAAAAGGTGCGGTGATCACAAGCCCCGATCTTTTTGGCAACATGAGTAAAAGCATGCACCCTCATATTCTTTCACCCGAAACACTAAAAGAAGTATTTGAAATTCGCCTGGTACTCGAAATTGGAATGGCGGATCTTCTTTTTCACCGTATAACGAAAGAAAATATTGCTGAACTAAAACAGATCGTTGAAGACGAGCCGCCGGCAACTCAATTTCATTTGTTCAATGTGGAGCATGAGATCGCTTTTCATGGCAAGTTGTATGAAATAACGGGAAACGAGACCTTAAAGAAATTCCAGAAAATGTTACTGCCTGTTTTTGATTATGTACATAACAGCGGTTTACTAAAAAAGCAGCCCATGCTTAAAGTGTTCGTATCTCATAAAGAACTGGTTAATATTCTGGAGAACGGCACACCCGAACAATTCAGGAACGGCATGCGCAATCATCTGGAAAATCACTTCGCAAGATTATTTGATTAATTTTTTCATGTAAACTGTATAAACTTTATTTTAAAAAGTCCTGCAATAACAAACAGAATTACTTGATTTTCAATACTACAAGTTAGGAAACCCCTCTCATCTTATAAACAAAAAATCATAATGTAAACTTAAGGCACAAATAATTGACAAGGTTAAGACAGGCCAAAGCGCTATTGCCACTCAAAGGCGATGGATACAATGAATTGTGTCATAGCCCAGATAAGCCGTTCCTCACTTTTTCCAACAGCTCCTTTATTTCAAAGGGTTTGTTTAAAACATCATCTGCATTGCATTCCCGGTAATTTACCAGCAGTTCGGGATTTGCAGAGTATAATATCACCGGAATTTGCCGGTGCCCTGCCGCCTTTATTTCCCGGCAGATATCCCTTCCATCATCACCACCAACCATCACATCCAATATAATCAGGTCAGGATTAAAAGAATATAAAAGTGCAAGGAACTGGTTTCTGTTTATCACCGTACGCACATCATATCCGTTCATCTTCAGAATGGACTTTATTAGAAAAAGTATATCCGCTTGGTCATCAAGAACCAGTATTTTGGGCATCAGGGTGTTTTAGCGATACTTCCCATCAAATTTCAACCCATTTTGTTTTAAATGACAGCAGTTCATCTTTGTTGAGGATTTAGATGACTGGTTCACTTATTCATAGGACAAACAGCCCCTCATTTTTTTACCGGCACCAGCAGGGTGAGAAAAATTTTCCACACAAAATGATTTATCAGGTATGCAAAATGACTGATGTATTCCGGCCTGAACACTTTTGGCAAAAGGTAATTATCATTTACCGCAAATGTTCTTTTCAAGCGGTATTGCCACTTCAAGCACAAAGCCATGGCCCGGTTTTGATAATAAATGCACGCTTCCCTGCAGGAGCTCCGCGCGAGTAATGATGTTGGTGATACCTATACCGTTTCTTTTTTCGGTAACCTCCCAGCCTACACCATTGTCTTCAATCCGGAGTTTGACTCCTAGTGGCAGATAAAAACAGCAGTGAAATAAAATAAAGTAATCGTGTTTGCATAATCGTTACTTTAATAACGGTGTGAGAGAATGGTACAAGGCATATGTTAATTCATGGCCAGAGCTATATTTTTTTTATTGCAGTTCAGCGGCCCGGATGTGTGAATCATATAAGTTTGCATTAGATAATAACTTCCTGCTATGAGTTATACATAATTAGACCATCTCAAAGACAAAGGGCCTGAAGTAGTAAAAACCTGTCCCCCGCTAATCAACTAACTACAACAGTTCAGGCCAATAAAAATCGAACCTGAAAAAACAAGTATTCATTTTAGCAACCGTTTTGGCTTTGCCGGCGTTTATACAAGAAAGGAAGATTAAATAGTTCCCGGATTACAAATGTTGAACAGGCTTCAGCCAATCGTTATCACCATACCATACACCTGAATAGCCCGAAAGACATCAATAAAGAGCTGCTTACTTAGCTGTATGAAGCCTATATTTTAAAAGCATGAGACGTGCACCTAAATTATAACAGCTTTGCCTGGCAAAACAGTGATACGCTTTATTCCAGCAATCATTGACTGCACCAATAATCTTTTACTGCCTTGTGATATTTTTGTACCTTAACAGTACAGGAAGTGTTTTATTCCAGACGTATAAAGGCTTCAATGGCCTGTCACAAAAAATCACTATCACCACTTCATATTTGTTTTAATTGTAGAGTCAAAATCCAATATGTTATGTTCCCGAATGATTAAAAATTACCATAGAAAGTATTAAAAATACTAGGCTGCCGGGTTTCTTCTTATCTAACTTTGCAAAATGATAATCATGCCTAAACAACAATTACCGGTCTTTTCTATTCCCGCTGTCAGGGAATGCAATGACAAGTATGCAGAATTGGTGGCATCCAGGTTGAAAGAATATCTTGCCAAGAGGCCCTATTTATTTCAGCCGCACAGGCATTCCTTTTATCACCTGGTATATTTAACTGCCGGGCAGGGCAAACACACACTGGATTTTGTAAACTATGGTGTGAATGCGGGACAAATTTATTTTATGGTTCCTGGGCAGGCCCATAGCTGGAATTTTACCGGAGAAGTAGATGGCTATGTTATCAATTTCACAGAAAATTTCTTTAATGACTTTTTAAAATATAATTCTTATCCCGAACAATTCCCTTTTTTTACCGGTGATACCGAGGAGCAAATAATACAATTATCAAAAGAAAGGCAAAAAGTTGTAACCGGGCTTTTCGAAAAAATAATTGCTGAGCAAGAGCAAAATACTGATGCCTATGCTATTGATATCATACGTACTTTGTTACTTCAGCTTTTTATCATTGTAAACAGGCAAATAGAACTTACGCAAAAAAAATACGGTTTAAGACCCAACCATCTGGTGCTGCGTAATTTTAGAAAACTTGTAGAAGAAAATTACAGGCATATTAAATTACCCGGTGAATATGCGGCACGTTTGCATGTAACGCCCAATTACCTGAATGCGCTTTGTAAGGAATTACTCGGTAAAACTGCGGGAGAAATCTTAAGAGAAAGAATAGTGCTGGAGGTAAAACGCCTGCTTGTAAATACAGAGATGACAGTTGGAGAGATTGCCAATCACCTGAATTTTGAGGACCGCTCTAATTTTACCAAATTCTTTAAAAGATATACTGGAATAACACCTGAAGAATTCCGTGAAAAACAGCAGCGCATTTACATTAAGCATAATAAAAACTGATCTGCACCATAAGATGAAAAGTCGCAGACCCTTTCATATCCAAAGGACTTAACTAATCATTACTACTGTATCAAAAGGCTGGCCGCCAACCGGTATTCTCCGAATGCGGGCCGGGAACACTATTGCTGTGCATTTGATTTTGAGAAAAAATTTGAGCATTAAAATGATATAGTATGAAGTTTACACTAAAGAATATTGACCTCGAAGCATTGGTTAATAATATGCCGGACCTTATTTGTTATGTTGATACAGGATACAGGTTCGTTTCCTGTAACCAGTCCTGTAAAAAATTCATAGAAGAGCACATTCACCCCGAGTTGTTACCGGGCACAGACATGCTGGGTTTTTGTGCTGAACAAAACAAAGATATCCTGAAACACTATTTCAGGAAGACAAAAAAGCTCCAGGTATTTTCTTTTGAGGCCTCCTTTTCCATAAAAGGGGACCTGTTTTATTTTGATGCGACCTTCTACTCCTTAATGAACGAACAGGGAGAACATATAGGCTTTTGCATTTTAGCCAAAGATATCACTGAAAAAAGGGTGTTCCGCCAAGCATTAAAAAAGGCAGAGGAAAAATACAGGCTGCTTTTTGAACAAAACCCAATGGCCATATTTGTGGTGGGCATCGATGACCTGAAAATATATGAAGTAAATGAAAAGTCGATTCACCTGTACGGATATTCGAAAGAAGAATTCCTGAATATGACCAGCCTCGACCTGCGAAAAACCGAGGAGCACGAAAGGATTGTTACGTTCATGCAACAATTGAAAAGGGGAGATACCCCTTCGCCGGAAGGCGTATGGCGGCATGTTTCCAAAACCGGTGAAACACTCTTTATGGAGATCAGCTACCACACGATCATTTATGACCATAAAAAAGCGGTACTGGTGATGGCCAACGATATAAGCCAAAAAATTTTACTAGAAGAAAAACTAAATCAGGAAAATGAGTTAAGGCAACAACGGATTACTGAGGCTGTGATTTCTGCCCAGGAAAAAGAACGTTCGGAGATAGGAAGGGAACTGCATGATAATATCAACCAGATATTGGGCGGGACCAAATTATATATTGATGTGGCAAGAAAGAGCGAACAAAAAAGAGATGAGCTACTCCGGCTCTCCTCAGAACAGTTGATGCATGCCATTGAAGAAATCCGGAAACTTTCCAGGTCGATGGTAATGTTTTCTGATTGTAAAATCAGCCTCGGTGATGCCATAAATAAACTTACAGAAGCAACCAGGCTGGTACTGCCTTGCATTATCAAACTTTCCCTTTCAGCCTTTGAAGAAAAAGGAATGAGCGAACCATTAAAATTAAACATATTCCGCATCGTACAAGAGCAGTTAAACAATATTATTAAATATGCAGCTCCAAAGGAAGTATATATATCACTGGAAAGAAAGGAAAGCGAAATCAAGTTATATATCAGCGATGACGGCTGCGGCTTTGACCTGAAAAAAGAAAAAACCGGGATTGGAATGGCCAATATTAACAGCAGGGCCGCATTATATAAAGGGGAAATCAATTGGTCCTCTGCTCCCGGTAAAGGTTGCACGCTTAAGATAGTATTTCCAAATGCTGGCACCCTGCCAGAAAATCAATTAAAATAATTAATTTAAAAATAAGCTACCTATGAAAAGGTTTTTACTGATAGATGACCATGAAATTGTAAAGGCTGGTTTAAAAGTTTTTCTTGAGAACGAGTTTCCGGATATTGCTGTAGATGATGCCTGTGACAGAGAATCGGCTTTACAAAAATTTGGAGATGGCCAATACGATCTTGTATTGCTGGATGTAAATATACCTGGCACAAATTCATGCAAATTGCTGAGTGAAATATTGAATATAGAACCTAAAATAAATATTCTGATATTTAGCATGAATACTGAAGTGGTATATGCCAAAAAATATCTGCAGCTTGGCGCGAAGGGCTATATCACCAAAAGTGCCCCGGTAGAAGAACTCAGCAATGCGATAGATGCTGTTTTGCAAAACAAAAGATATATAAACGCGGCTTTAAAAGAATTGCTGGTTGAGGACCACCTTACTGGAAAGGCTTCAACTAACCCTTTTGTTGATCTGTCACCAAGGGAACTGGAGGTATTTCAACGACTGATGCATGGTGAAACGCCGGTACAAATGTGCAGCAGCCTTAATCTAAGTTCCTCCACCGTTGCTACCTATAAAGCAAGGATTTTTGAAAAACTTAATTGTAAAAATATTCTTGAATTAAATTTACTGGCAAAGCTGCATGATATGATTTAGAAGTAAAAATATCAAAAAGCCAATGAAACTGGAGAAAAAGGGGATTGCCTTTTCACAAAGAAAAAAGAATATTGTTTTTCCGATCCGAAGTTGATGAATATGTAAAGTCGAGAGAACTGCAAGCTTGACTGACCCGCTTAAAATCAAATGGTGAATTCAACAACTGAAATTCAACATTTCTTTAACAGCGTATGCATACCAATTGCCCTTCAGTTTGCACAGTTTTGCTGTCTAGCTTGTGCAAGTTTTATTATTTGACTGCTCTTTTACATCGCTGGTTTTTCAATAATTTATGCAAATTTTGTGCGCCTGGATTATATATCCTCTCAAAAATAATTTATTCTCTGATTTAATTAGACTTGTAAATCTTTCAACGAAATATACTTGTTACTTTTCCAATTTGCAAATTTCGTCCATCCAATTATACCAATCATCCATTTTTTAATTGTAGGTGAAGTGGAACTTTGCCATCAGTATAATACTGTAGATAAAAAATCTTAAGTTAATAGTTATATTAATAAAAAGATCTGCGATCGCAAAACTTATTGCTTCCATTTATTGTATCTTCTTTTAGTATTAAAAGCGGATTTAATAAATTAGTTTTTTTAATGGGCCTTACTATTTACAACTGATAATGATTTTATTTTTTTGCCAATGAATACAAGTGGAGAATTTTTACAACCTGAAAATTGGGTCAAGACCTATTCCGATTATCTCTATTCGCTTGCGCTAATAAAAGTGAATAATAAAGAAACTGCCGAAGATCTTGTGCAGGAAACATTTCTATCCGCGTTTAAGGCAAAGGGCTCTTTTAAAAATGAAAGCTCTGAAAAAACATGGCTTACCGCTATACTTAAAAATAAAATCATAGATTATTACCGTAAAAAGGATGTCTTAAAAGACGTCACCAGTTATATCTCCGATACAGAAACAAATTTCGATGAGCATTTCTTTAATAAAAGTGACGGGCACTGGCTACCTGAACCTGCACCTTTAGCTTGGAAAGAATTAGCGGATGCAAAAGTTAATCAGAATGAATTTGATAGTATTATTCAATACTGTATTCAGAAAATGCCAACTAAACTGGCTCCTGTCTTTATCGCAAAGTTTTTAGATGACTCCGACGCTGAAATTATTTGTAAGGAATTTAACATTACGTCGTCTAACTATTGGGTGATCATCCATAGAGCTAAAGTTTTAATTCGTAGCTGCTTGGAAAAAAATTGGTTTTTGACTTAAAGGGTAATATGAAAGTGTATCTTTTTAAAAAGACAGTGTTCGACTGTAAGCATGCCACTTTACTTTCGCTTAAAAAGGAAGAAGGTAAAATTTCTATAATAGAAAGAATAAAACTTTTCTATCACCTGCTATATTGCGGTTATTGCAAGCGCTTTGTAAAACAGTCTTCAATCATTAATAATATTGGAAAAGGGCTAACTGACTCAATTTTCATTCATCCTCCACATACCCTTTCTACCAAGGTAAAAGAAGATATTCAACAACAAATTGACAATCTCAGTCAATAATTTTTCCTACTTAAAATATTTTTTCTTTTTTTTCTGTCTTCTGTAAGGTTTTATAGAAGAGCCCGTCTATAGGATTGTAACAAACTAAAAGACAAGTATAATGATTCAGCAAATTTTGAAATCGTATAGAACGGCAGTAGCTGTTTTATTACTCCTAACACAATCAGTAGTGAGCTATAGCCAGCCTGCTGATAAGAGCACTAAAAATTTAAAAATTGGAACAAATATGAAAGTCCATAAAAATGATGAAGAATGGCAAAGGCAATTATCTCCGGACCAGTATTACGTATTGCGTCAAAAAGGAACCGAGAAACCCTTTACCGGTAAACTTTTATTAAACAAAGAAAAAGGTATTTACAAATGTGGAGCATGCGGTAATGAGTTGTTTACTGATGATATGAAATTTGATTCCGAATGCGGTTGGCCAAGCTTTGACAAAGAAATTACTGGAGGTAAAATAAAAACTGTGGAAGACAATTCAAAGGGCATGCATCGTACAGAAATAATTTGTAGTAGATGTGGAAGTCATTTAGGTCACCTTTTTAATGATGGCCCTACTAAAACAGGATTAAGATATTGCGTTAATTCTCTTTCCCTTGAATTTGTTGGTGCGAATAGTCAGAAAAAAATAATTACCAACACAATTGATACCATCACACTTGGCGGCGGTTGTTATTGGTGTGTTGAAGCTATTTACCAGCAGTTAGATGGAGTGATTAAGGCTGAATCTGGTTTTTCAGGCGGACAGATTGCCAACCCTTCTTATGAAGAAGTTAGTACTGGCAAAACTGGTTACGCAGAAGTTGTACAGATAACTTATGATAAAACTAAGTCTTCACTAGAAGAAATATTAAAAGTTTTCTTTTCGGTACATGACCCCACTACTGTAAACAGGCAAGGAGAAGATGTGGGTACCCAATACCGCTCTGTAATATTTTACAGAAATCAGCAACAGCAACAATTGGCACACGATATTATTCAGGCTCTCGATAAAGAACATATTTACAACAACCCGATAGTAACAGAAGAAGTTGCATTTAATCGTTTTTATAAAGCCGCTGATAATCATCAAAACTATTATAATAAGAATAAACAAAAATCTTACTGTCGCCTGGTTATTCAACCTAAACTCGAAAAATTTGAAAAGCTATTTGCTGATAGATTAAAGAAAAAATAAATCAGCCGCCATAATTACAATTCATTTACAACAATTGAAATAACGGGTAATCGGTAAAAAAAGTATCCATCTTAATGTGCCGATTGTCCATTTTAAACCCTTTTAAGACTTTGCATCTTTGCATGGTCAACAATATAAAAACATATAAACAAAATGAAATCATTTGCAATTTCTCTGCTCGCATTATTATTATCTGTGGCAAGCAACGCCCAGAATGTTAAGTACTACAATACAAAGGGTACTGCAATAAATGGTTATGATCCCGTTGCCTATTTTTTACAAAATAAAGCTGTTGCAGGAATTGACAGTTACTCTACAAATTGGAGCGGAAGTAAATGGAATTTTATTTCGCAAGCTAATTTAGACAGTTTTAAAATTGCTCCGGAAAAATATGCGCCGCAATATGGCGGTTACTGTGCTTATGGCTGTAGCGAAAATCACAAGGCACCTACCGATCCCAACGCCTTTACAATAGTTGGCGATAAGCTGTATTTAAACTACAGTTTAAAAGTAAAAGGATTTTGGTTGAAAGATACCACAGGCAAAATTAAAGCAGCAGATGCTTACTGGCCTGCACTAAATAATTAATCAATCAAATTAAAAATAACAAGATGAAAAAAATAATTGGAATAATGTTTCTATCAGTGTTTACACTTGGTATTGCAAATGCACAGTCCGCAATAAGAATCAAAGAATTTAATCTTGAAAAAGGCGTTGCCATTCAAGGCTATGATCCTGTTGCTTATTTTTTACAAAAAAAAGCCATAAAAGGCAATAAGCAATTCACTGCTTTGGCTAATGGTGTAACCTATAATTTTTCAAGCGCTGCCAACAAAGATTTATTTATAAAAGATTATAAAAAGTATGAGCCTCAATATGGTGGCTGGTGTGCTTATGCAATGGGCGCTACCAATGAAAAAGTAGAAATAGATCCCGAAACATTTAAAATAGTGGATGGCAAACTTTACCTTTTTTATCATAGTTGGATAAACAATACACTCAATAAGTGGAATAAAGATGAAGCTAACCTAAAAGCAAAAGCTGATAAAAACTGGATGGCAATTTTTCATTAATCAATTTTTTACCCAACAACCAATCTAATAAAATATAACATGAAGCTTAAAATACTATTCTCCCGGGCCTTGCGAATTATTGCAGCCCTTATCCTTTTACAGACCTTATATTTCAAATTTACAGGGCATCCCGAATCAGTGGAGCTATTTACAAAATTAGGTGTAGAACCATGGGGAAGAATAGGGACAGGGATAATAGAATTGGTTGCAAGTATTTTACTCCTGATTCCTTCAACCGTTTTTGTTGGTGCATTTTTAGGAGTTGGTTTAATGACCGGGGCTATTGTGGCACACCTTACCGTTATAGGAATAGAATCCAAGGGGGATGGAGGGCAATTGTTTATGTTAGCAATAGTTGTAATGATATGTAGCCTGGTTATTTTGGTATTGCACAAAAATCAGGGCTATGCTTTGTGGAACAAAGTTTTTAAAAAGCAGTAACCTCCAAATTTTATTAATCATTCCATTAACTAACAAAGTAGATATCAAATGCAACGACTATTTATTTTTCTAATCTGCTCGTCATCTTTACTAATTTCTTGTAAAAAAAATCACACATCTACTATCATATTAGATGAAATGGTTGACACCACAGCGATATTAAAATACAGTGGTGATTTTGTTTCTGGCCCTTATGGAACGGTAACAGGGAAAGCGGAAATTTATAAAAAGGCGGCGGCTATTGAAATTAAGCTTGCAGGTTTTAATACTAATAACGGGCCTGCATTGCATGTATTTATCTCAAAAGAAGCAATGCCAATAAACTTCATTGATTTAGGCGGATTAAAATCAACAAGTGGTAATCAGGTATATACTGTCTCTTGTATGCCAGACTTTTTGAACTATAAATATATTTCTATTCACTGTGTAGCATATAATCATCTTTTTGGATACGCCTTGTTACAATAAAAACTACTGTATGATTTTCATTCAAATTACCGAACAATTAAAATCGCTGAGCAGCCTCTTATTGTTATTAAACGATAAGCAATACAATCAGAAAATTGCATTTTTAGGTAATGCCAGTATTGGCGGACATACAAGGCACATCATTGAGCTACTTAAATGTGCCACCGATGGTTATCATATCGGTACTGTGGATTACTTAAACAGAATAAGAAATCTGGCAATTGAAACTGATAGATCATTTGCAATCCACGAATTAAGCCAAATGGCAGAACAGATTATTCAATCGGATAAACAAATGAATTTAGTAATGGAATGTTGTGAAGAAATTACTTCCAACTATGTTACCACTACTTATTTTAGAGAAATTGTTTACAACGCCGAACATACTATTCATCACCTGGCTTTAATACGTGTAGCATTGAGGGAAATGAAATTAGAAATTGTAGGAGAGGATTTTGGTATGGCTTATTCTACTATAAAATTTCTTGCTACACAAAACAAAACTCAAAATTAATTATCATGCACAAACGTATTTTACTGGCATTTGTTTTTCTATCAGGTTTTGCAACTATCTCCCATGCACAGGATAGCAGCAAATTTTATTTTACAACGGCAGTTGGAATATTTGCTCCGGTTTCTTCATTTTCAAAAGCGTATGAAAACTCATTGGCATTAAATTCAGGCATTGAGTATCAATTTAGCAAGCATTATTTTACACAGTTTGTCCTGGACTTTAATGCAGTTAAATACAATCAACAGTTAAAGGATGTAAACTCTGCCTTTCTGTTTCAACATACCAACAGTTCAATTTTTTTAGCCGGGTTTAACCTGGGCAGAAATATTTCAATGAGCAAGTCTGGTAAATTCTTTGCATCGCCTTATGTCGGTTTTGGTTACACCAATATTGGAGAGCCGAGGCTGACGTTGAAAAATTCGGGTATTATTGAACAGAACGTTACTAGAATGACTGGCGTTTACGCAAAGCAAGGCGTAAGAGTTGGCTATCGCACCGCATCAAAAGTTCTTCAAACAATTTATGTAGATGTTGCTTATTTGTCGGCCAATATTCATGTGCAGGATAGCAGTCCGCAGGCATTTTCATTTTTGGCTGGTACCAGGTTTGGGTTTTAAATTTCAATCATAACAGTTATGTGTACAGTAGTTTTTATACCGAAGGGTGACAAAATTTATTTTGCTTCGTTAAGGGATGAAAATCCGTTGCGCCCCAAGGCATTTGTACCTAATGTCTATAAAGAAAATAATGTTGTTATACTATCTCCGATAGATGCCTTGGCTGGGGGTACATGGCTTGGGACGACATCATCAGGCAGCGTGATAATCCTATTAAATGGAGGCGTTAAAAAACACGAGCGCAAAACAAATTACAGGAAAAGCAGAGGGATTATTGTTGCGGAATTATTGGCATCCATCTCGCCAGTGCTGAATTGGGATTTGATGGATATGCAGGGAATAGAACCATACACGTTAGTGGTTTGGAGTGAAGGGAATTTGTTTCAATTAGTTTGGGATGGGAATAATAAGTATGGTGCAATTCTAAAGGCTAATCAACCTTATATATGGTCGTCAGCCACATTGTATGACAGTGATGCGAAAGCATATAGAGAACAATTATTTCAACAATGGCTTGAAATGAATAGACCGGTTTCTTCAATGTCCTTATTTGATTTTTTTAAATCGTCTGCCGATAGCAAAAATGGCTTTTTAATAAACAGGAATGAACAAATGAAAACGTTGAGTTACACTTTTATTGAACTCCGTATAGACAGTTCATCAGCAATAGAGTATCATGATTTAACTGGCAACACAACTCATAATAAAAAGATTTGGTTTAACAATAGCACTAAAAAATTACTTCCTTCTGTTGCAGTTTTACAAAAGAGTTAGAAGATATAGAACGGATTAGGGTAATACATTCGATATAAATTATAAAGCTTAAAAATGATGAACAATACCTGGTTGAAATCAAAACGAATTATAATTACTGCAGGGCCAACCCGTGAGTCGATTGATCCTGTAAGATTTATTTCAAATCACTCTACCGGAAAAATGGGTTTTGCTATAGCTGAGTATTTATATAGACTTGGGGCAGATGTGCATGTGGTTGCAGGCCCCGTACAAAATAATACAGAATTGCCAGCAGAAATAATTACCAATGTTACTACAGCAGATGAAATGTTATTTGCTACAAGGCAGCTTGCAGATGACGCCGATGTGATAATTTTTTCTGCAGCAGTGGGAGATTATAAGGTTGCTACTGTAGCCAGTCAAAAAATTAAAAAGAGCGCAGCACCTTTATTAATTGAACTTATACCAAATCCAGATATCGCTTTTGAAATATCAAAAATCAAACAACCGCATCAGCTATTCATTGGCTTTGCCTTAGAAACCGAAAATGGGTTGGAGAACGCAAAAGCCAAAATGAAACGAAAGGGTTTTGATACCATTATTTTAAATATGCAAAACAATCAGGGTAGCGGCTTCGGGTACGATACCAATCAAATACAAATCATTGACAGCGATTTAAAAGTTACGAATTATTCTTTAAAATCAAAATCATTAGTAGCTGTGGATATTGTAAAGCATTTAATAAGCAAACCGTCAGTGTCAGTACAAAATACCTATCATGTTTAGCAACCAGATAAGTCCATTTGAGTATGTTTCCATATTAGTCTCAATAATTTTAGGCCTTGGAATTACACAAATTCTATCTGCATTTTCTGATTTGCTTTATCACCATAAAAAAGTAAGGTTTTACTGGCCGCATACTTTTTGGCTTGTTTTCATCTTGTTTCTTCATATTCAGGATTGGTTTATTACTTATCAGTTAAAAGATAAGCCGGTATGGCATTTGCCTGAATTGTTTTTTATACTGTTGTATCCTATTTCACTTTTTTGTGCTGCTAAAATGTTATTGCCCACCAACGAAAGAGAAGAGCGAAATGATATGAAACTATTTTATAAAAGTCAATACCCAATAATATTTATCATCGTTGGAATAAGCATCTTCATTTCGATATTGTTTAATTATTTCTTTCTGTCGGAAAGGCTATTGCAACAAATACCGTTAATGATTTTTTTATGTGTAATACTTTATACAGCGCTAAAAAAAGTTGAAAGCGAAATTTTACATATAGCAGTAGCAATCGCCATTATTTCAGCATCTCTTGTATCCGTCGTTCTGGAAGAAAATGTTTGGATAATTAAATAAATATTATGAGGAATCTAATTAAATTTAAATTCAGGTGTTTTTATATAAAAACATTTAGCTGGGAGTATTGGCCCATGTGGCTTGTCTATTTCCCTGCAAGTTTTTACTATATCTATCTTGCTTTTAAAGCCAGGTCATTCTTTTTCTTTTCCGCTTCCAATCCTTCTATTGAAACTGGCGGAATGTTTTTTGAAAGTAAATGGAATATTTTCAAACTAATACCTAAAGAATATTATCCATCTACCATATTGGCAAATGTAGAAGATGATGCTGCCAATATTTCAACAAAAATGCTTGTTGCAGGTATCAAATTTCCGGTAATTGCTAAACCTGACAGAGGAGAAAGAGGATGGTGTGTAAAGAAAATTGGCTCGGCAGAAGAGCTGGCATGTTATAAAAATGCAATGAGGGTTGATTTTTTAATACAGGCCTATGTAAATTATCCTTTGGAGTTTAGTGTATTTTATTATCGAAATCCAAAAAGTGAAAATGGAATTTTAACCTCCATAACATTAAAAAAATTATTGACTGCAACCGGAGACGGATATTCGACCATGGAAGAATTGATTAGGCGTAATAACCGCTCTTTTTTACAATACCATAAAATAAAAGATAAAAAGCAAATTGATTTCAGCCGTATTCTACAAAAGGGTGAAATGGAAGTATTAGTTCCTTTTGGTAATCATGTGTTAGGTGCTATGTTTCTGGATTATAATCACATCATTGATAAGGCCCTGGTAGATACCTTCGACAATATCAGTAAACAAATTGATGGATTTTATTTCGGCAGGTTTGATTTGCGTTGTACCAGTATTGACGATTTAAAAATGGGCAAAAATATCGCTATACTTGAATTGAATGGTGCCGGCGCAGAGCCATCACATATTTATGACCCCAATTTTTCTTTCTTTAAAGCACAAAAAGTTATTGCTAACCATTATAGGATGATGTACCAGGCAGCGTGTATTAATAAACAGGCTGGGGCTTCTTTTATGTCATTTAAAATGTTTAAGCATACCAGAAAATTGGAAAAGGAATATAAACAAAGTGTACAATTTATATGAGCATTATCGGCATACCAATTGGCTTTTACGGATATCTTTTTCCGGGTAATATCAATTTGATGATAATAGAACTGTACAACAATAAAAAGTACAAGCTTCTCTCAACTATGCTAATACTGATTGTAGTATTTGAAAGTATTTATTGCGTATTATCACTTACGTTTTTAAATGCCATCAAAGATAGTAGTTACTTTTATAAGGCTATTGAAATCACCTCTTATGTTTTGATTTTTTTAATGGGGTTATGGATGATGGTAGAAAAGCGGAATAACAAAAAAGCCACACATCAAAATACAATTATCAGAGGAGTTTTTAGTATCATTATTCACCCGCAGCAAATTCCTTTTTGGGTTATTGCTGGAGTATTGGTAAATCAGTTTGTTAAGTTTAATATGAACAACGGAGCCTTGTTAAAGTTTATCTTTTATAATGCAGTCGGCACTTTATTGGCTATGCTCACCTATATGATTTTTGGAAAAAAAATATTGAGTTATTTCAAGCTTAATATTGGTTATATCAATAAAATTATGGGCGCTGCATATATATTGTTAGTATGTTATCACTTGTTTAATCTTAATTAATTCCTTATTAAAAATGGCCTAAAAAATAATTCAAAAAAGTATCCATCCTATTGCGTACATCCTCCATTTTAAAAGGACATAATGTAGGGCACCTTTGCATTGTCAATAATGACATAAAAAATTAAAAAATACAAAATGAAAAATTTCACAGTTCCCACAAGAGAACAAGTTGGTGCCACCAATCAGAATATTTTCGATACACTGCAAAAAGCTTTAGGCTTTGTCCCAAATTTGTATGCAGCCATTGGTCACTCTGAAAATGGTTTAGCTAAGTATTTGGCTTACCAAAATTCAAAAACCAGTTTAAGCAACAAAGAAAAGGAAGCAGTAAACCTCGTTGTTAGCCAGGTTAACAATTGTATATATTGTCAAAGCGCACATATTGTAATTGGAAAAATGAATGGGTTTACCGATGAACAATTGCTTGATATTCGCAAGGGAAAAGCAACAGACGCAAAATTAAATGCACTGGTTCAGTTGGCTGAAAGTATTACAAAAAACCGTGGCAACGCAGATGCTTTTTTGGTTGACAATTTTTATGCGCAAGGTTATACTAACGAGAACTTGGTTGACCTTGTTCTTCAGGTTAGTGATAAAACGGCTATGAATTATTTGCATAATCTTACAAAAGTGCCGGTTGATTTTCCATTGGCTCCTGCATTGTAAAATCTTGAATAAATAGAATAACACTTTTTTATTAGCAGTACCTGATAAACTAAAAGTTGAAATAACCCACCCTCAATTTATTTTCGGGTGGGTTATTATTTTATACCAACCCTTTGATAGTAAAAAAGTGACAATTGTCCATCACTTGGTTAAAATTCTCCATCTAAATTCTTGTTACATACCTCCATCTTTACACTTAAATTAAATGAATCAAAAAAAATTACAGTCATTTAATTGCCGAATTTTTTAAAAATAAAACCGCCATACAATGACAAGTCAACTTGAATCAATTCGCCAACAACAAAAAGATTCGTGGAATAAAATTTCATGCGGCTGGAAAAAATGGGATCACATGACCATGGAGTTTTTGAAACCAATGGGAGATGAAATAATCCGCACACTTAATATCAAGAAAGATGACATTGTACTGGATGTTGCAGCGGGCACTGGTGAGCCAGGCCTAACAATAGCAACTATGGCTACTAAAGGAAAAGTCTTTATAACTGATATTGCAGAAAAGATGGTAGAAATAGCCCGTGAAAATGCAATAGCAAGAGGAATTTTAAATGTAGAAACCATTACTGCTGAAGTTAGCGAACTTCCATTTGCTGATAATACATTTGATGCAATCAGTTGCCGTTTCGGATTCATGTTTTTTCCCGACATGGAATTAGCCGCCAAAGAAATGGTTCGTGTTCTTAAACCCGGAGGTAGAATTGCAACATCTGTATGGAATATAGCTGAAAAAAATTTCTGGGTCACTGCCATTATGAAATCAATTAATAAAAATATTGAATTGCCTGCGCCACTACCCAATGCTCCCGGAATGTTTCGTTGTGCAGCAGATGGCTTTATGACTGATTTATTTAAAATTGCTGGATTAAAAAACATTAAGGAGACAGAGGTGACAGGCAAATTAAATTGTGGAGATGCAAGCGGTTATTGGAATTTTATGAATGAAGTAGCCGGGCCTGTTGCGGCGGCGCTGAGCAAAGTGAATGAGCAGGTAAAAACAACAATTAAAGACGAAGTAATTGCATCAATCAATCAAAGATACCCTCTAGGCGAAACTATGGTTGATTCAAATGGCATTATCATTTATGGTGAGAAATAAATGATCTTGGCAGGCTGAAGAAAAGATATCTAAGTTAAAAATAAATGACAGAAGATTTAATTATAGGAAATATCAGTCAACATATTCAATTAGATAATTGTGAGGTTAATTATTTTTTATCATTACTACAACAAAAAACTATTGGGCGTAAAGAATATTTACTCCGCCCCGATGAGGTTTGTAAATATGAAAGCTTTGTAACCAAAGGGTGCCTGAGAAATTACACAGTTGACAATGCAGGTATAGACCACATTGTTATGTTTGCTGTAGAAGGTTGGTGGACTGGAGACCTCTATAGTTTCCTAACGCAAACTCCAAGCGAATTTATAATAGATGCATTAGAAGAAACCGAGTTGTTGCAAATTTCAAAATGTGATTTAGAGCAATTATATGAGCGGGTTCCTAAGTTTGAACGCTTTTTCAGAATCATACTTCAAAATGCATTTGTTGCCCAGCAACAACGAATCAATCAAAATCTTTCCTTTACTGCAGAAGAACGCTATTTGCAATTTATTAAAAAATATCCTCAGTTAGAACAGCGTGTTCCGCAAAAACAAGTAGCTGCTTATCTCGGTATTACTCCTGAATTCCTTAGTATGATTCGCAGAAAATTAACCAGAAAATAACTTCTTAAACTACTTTAAGTTTCGTGCATTTATTTATTGCTTGTTTTGTGTACTACGATAATGTAATCAGTTTAACAATTAAAATAAAACAAAATGAAACAGAAAATTTTTAGTACAAACAATGATTGGACAGGTGTTATAATACGTCTCACAATTGGACTTATCTTATTTCCCCATGGCGCACAAAAAATGTTAGGCATTTTTGGAGGTTTTGGATTTACTGGTACAATGAATTTCTTTACAAGCAACCTGCATTTACCGTGGCTTATCGGCTTCCTGGTAATCATTATTGAATTTGTTGGTTCTATTTCTCTTATAGCGGGTATAGCAAGCAGGGTATGGTCAATTGCCATTATCATTTTGATGACAGGTATCATTTTTACCTCTCATATCCAAAATGGTTTTTTTATTAATTGGTTTGGTAATCAAAAGGGAGAAGGGTATGAATATCACTTGTTGTTAATAGGTTTATCTCTGGCAATGCTTGTAAATGGAAGCGGTAAATATTCTTTAGATAAAATTGTTTCAAAGAAATAATCAATGCATAAATACTTTTATTAACTCTTATCCAATAGCACTTGAATATTAAAAATAGTTTCCAAAAAAACATCCATTCTTTTGCGTCGTTCATCCATTTTTTAAAGTTGTATGTCGTGGCATCTTTGTACTGTCAATAACGACATTAAAACAACTAAAAAAATAAAAATGAAAAAGATTACCAAGCTATTTGCATTAACGGTGTTACTGTTTATTTCTGTTGCATCCAATGCGCAGGTATCGTACAAAAGTATTAAGGTTGACGGTTTAAATATCGCTTACCGAGAAGCTGGAAATCCTGCTAATCCAAAAATTGTTTTGTTGCATGGCTTTCCTGCAGGTTCACATCAATACCGTGATTTAATCCAATCTCTTTCGGATAAATTCCACGTAATTTCTCCTGATTACCCTGGCTTTGGTTTAAGTGATATTCCTGATCCTGCAACATACGATTATACGTTTGAAGGTATCTCACAAGTTGTTGAGCACTTTTTGCAATTGAAAGGATTTGACCATTATGGTTTATTTGCACAAGATTATGGTGGTCCTGTTGGTTTTAGAATTGTTGGGCGTAATCCTAAAGCATTAGATTGGTTGATTATTCAAAATACCAACGCATACGAAGTTGGATTTACCCCGGCATGGGATGGGTTTCGTGGTGCTTTATGGAAAAACAGGTCAGAAGAAACAGAAAAACCATTGGCAGGATTTCTTACCCATGATGCAATCAAAGGCATTTACTTATACGGCGCCAAAAATCCTGAATTAATAAGCCCCGATAACTGGGAATATGATTACGCATTTATGCAAAGGCCTAATGCAGTACGTGTAAACCTTAATTTATTTTACGATTACCGTACTAACGTAGCATTGTACCCTGTTTGGCAAGAATTTCTTCGTAAGAATCAGCCTAAAACTATTATTTTCTGGGGTCAGAAAGATATATTTTTTACACCTGCTGGAGGAGAAGCCTATTTAAAGGATTTACCGAAAGCTGAAATGCATCGATTGGACGCAGGACATTTTGCGGTGGAAGACAACCTTGAATATATCTCTAAAGAAATGCATCGTTTTTATGCTGCAAAAGTTGCTGGCGGAAAATAAAACAACTGGATATTGAAAAGCCCAACTAAAGGCCAGGAAATGAGCCCTGGCTTTTGGTTGTTTTTAAAACACCATGCACGTTGCAAAATACTTTCAGCATTTAAAATGATTTTGAATAAATAAAAATCAAAAGTTCTACTTAATTAATTAAAAAATATAAAATGAATGTAGCGGTATTATTATTCAACAACTTTGAAACACTGGATGTATTTGGCCCTGTAGAAATATTTGGCCGACTTACTGAAGAATACCATGTTTCCTTTTATTCCTTTGTAGGCGGACTAATAGAAAATACCCATGGCGTTTCAATTTTAACTAAGCCCCTTGCCGAAATCGAAAATGGTGTAAGTATATTTCTTATTCCAGGCGGGTACGGAACAAGAGCAGAAATAAACAGTGTTCCCTTGATTGATAAAATAAAAAAAATTTCCGAATTGAGCCAGTATGTTTTAACGGTATGTACAGGTACTGCATTACTTGCAAAGACTGGCCTTTTAGACGGCAAGAAGGCTACAAGCAACAAAAGGGCTTTTGATTGGGTAGTATCTCAGGGACCTGATGTAATATGGGTTAGAAGAGCCAGATGGGTTGTTGATGGTAAATATTACACATCATCGGGTGTTAGTGCAGGGATGGATATGACATTGGGGTTTCTGGAGGATATGCACGGAATTGCTTTTGCCAAAGAGCAGGCTCACACTATCGAATACACCTGGCAGGAAGATAAGCGGAAAGATGACTTTTGCGAATGATAAAATGGTAAGTTGAAGTTGGATATACGGGGCAGTTGTTTCTACAATCGCCCCCATTTTTATTTTCTAAAATTTATAGTATGGAAAAATACTTTGGTATATCAGAAGCTGTTATTGATTTACATGAAAGAGGGTTCACAGAAGATTTTCAATTATTTGGGATGCACCTTTTTTGGATTCAGCGAAAAATATTTTTAAAGCAAAAAGATTTTTCAATTGCTGAATGTTACATTTTTATAGACTCGTTAGTAGAAGAAACCATAATATATGGTGTTATAGTAAATTGCTCTTTTGCAGGGGGTATTTTAATAAATCACTACAAAAACTATACAGATAAGACACGAGTGGCCATGCGAAGTCGGCTTGAAAAATGCATTAACCCTCTTACCGAGCGAGGGCAATTGCATGCATCTTAAATTTGGTCTCTTCCAATTTATAAATCATCTTAGTTATGAAAAATGATAAATTAATAAATATTTTGGCTATCTCAGGAAGTTTAAAATCAACTTCAGCTAACACAAATATATTGAAAGCCATCAGCAATATGGCACCACAGAATGTGACGATAAAAATTTTAGATGGGTTGGATGAATTGCCGCATTTCAATCCGGAATCAACGAATGAAATTCAATCAGTCGTTAATTTCAGAAAGCAAATCACTATGGCGGATGCGGTAATTTTTTCTACTCCTGAATATGCTTTCGGAGTGCCGGGTGTTTTAAAAAATGCATTGGACTGGATAGTGTTTTCAGGAGAATTAAATAAAAAGCCGGTTGTCACAATCAGTGCATCGCCCTTGTATTCCGGTGGCGATAAAGCACTGGCTTCGCTGATACTTACGCTTACTGCATTGGGCTGTAATATGGGGACAGGTTCATCTTTAAGTATTGCTAATATTAAAAGCAAAATGACCGATGCAGGAGAATTTTCTGATGATAAAACGACAACTGATTTGAAACTTCTTTTAAATGGTTTGTTGACCAATATGATTTAAGAATATTTTTTATTCTTAATAATTAAATAAAATGCCAATAATAAATTTAAAAGTAAGCTTAACTAAAGGCGATAAAAATTTGCAGTTGATAGCAAATAAAATAACACAATTGAGTGAAAGGTTTTTAAAAAAGAAACCCGAAGTAACCGCAATAACTATATTGCCGGTAGACAGAGAAAATTGGTTTATTAATAAGGCCTCTTTAAAAGAATTGAATCAGAACAGTTTTTATCTTGATATAAAGGTTACTGATGGTACAAATTTAAAGGATGAAAAAAAAGAATTTGTAAAAGCTGTATTTGAGTTTATGAACTCAATAATGGAAAATTTACATTCGGAAAGTTATGTGTATGTTGAGGAAGTAAAAGGAGATGCTTATGGTTTCGGTGGTTTAACGCAGGAATATAGATATATTGCAAATCAAATTAAGTAATTGAATATAAAGCCTGATTAATTTTTATTTCTCTCTTTTTATTTCAAGTTTTTTCATTCTTGATTCTAATGTGGTTGGGTTTAATCCTAATATTTTAGCTGCACCTTTTTCACCACTTACCTTCCAATTTGTTTGATTAAGAACGCTAATGATATGCCCCTTTTCTACGTCTTCCATTTTTATCAGTGAAGGTTGGTTAACGGCTGCACTTTTAGCTGAGGGTATCCAGTCGCCATATTCCAGTGTATTGCCTACAGAAAGTATTAGTGCTCTTTCAACCATGTTCTCCAGTTCTCTGATGTTGCCGGGCCAGTCATAAAGCATTAATGCATCAATTACTTTGTCGGGTATATTTTTAATTTCTCTGCCCATTTTGCTTTCGTATTTTTTTACAAAATGTTTTACAAGCAAAGGGATATCTTCTTTTCGGTTACGCAACGGGGGAGAAACAATTTGGAAAACATTCAGCCTGTAAAACAAATCTTCTCTAAATTCTTTTTTAGCAATGGCCTCTTCCAGGTTACGATTTGTAGCGGCAATTACACGTACGTTCACTTTCATGGTTTTAGGATTTCCAAGGCGTTCAAACTCACCCTCCTGTAATACCCTTAGTAATTTAGCCTGTAATTCAACTGGTAACTCTCCTATTTCATCTAAAAAAATAGTACCTCCATCAGCCAGTTCAAAACGGCCAATCTTTCTCTCCATAGCTCCGGTAAATGCACCACGTTCATGGCCGAATAATTCACTCTCAATTAAATTAGCAGGTAAAGTGGCACAGTTTATTTTTATAAGCGGACGTTTGTTACGTTTACTGATATTATGAACAGCTCTGGCCAATAATTCTTTTCCAGTGCCACTCTCCCCCAAGATTAATACAGTAGCATCTGTGGATGCGACTTGTTCAATTTGTTGCAAAACCTTATGAAATTTTTTACTCTTGCTTACTATTTCTTCAAAATTATTATTCAGTTTAATTTCGTCTTGCAAATATTGATTCTGTGCTTGCAACATGACCTGCTCACGTTCCATCATAATTTTATCGGTAATGTCAAGAAACATGGTACGGGTAAATTCTCCGCTTTTATCTGGGTTAGACCACCATTGAATCCATAGAGGCTTGCCATTATCCTCCCGGCGCATTTCCAATACGACACCACTTGTATCTGTACCACGTCCAATTGATTCAAAGGCATCTTTCATACGCTGATGTGCTTCCGGAGAATCGGCAGACATATTTTTTCCATACATGAATGGAACCTGGTCTGGCCTTACACCTAAAATTCGTAAAGCCGCCTTGTTTGCCTTTATAAATTTGGAGTCGAGGCCTTCATGTACGTATGCAATAGGTGCTTCTTCAAACAAGTCTCTAAAACGTTCCTCACTTTCCTTTAGCAAATCTTCCAATTGAGTATTGGCAAGCCTTAATTTCTGCTCTGCTATTTTTCTTTGGCGTATATCCCGGATAATAGAGCAGGTAATTTCCTGTCCTTCGTATTCTATAAAATTAGCGGCAATTTCCACATCATATAAATAGCCAGTTTTGTGTTTATGTTTTGCTTCAAAAGTAATTTGCTTTGAAGTTCTTAATTTATCCCAAAATATTTTAAAATCAGTACCTCCGTTAGTTGGATTGAGATCTCCCACTTTCATACTGGTTAATTCTTCTTTAGAATATCCCGACATTTTAGAGGCGGTATCATTCACATACAGGATTTCTTCTTTTGAATTTACCCAAAATATTGCTTCAGATAGGTTTTGAAAAGTGAAGCTGGACAGGCTTCTATCTTTATCAAAATCTAACAGTTGTTTTTTTGCCATTACAGAAAATTTTGTGTCTGTACAATATTTTAAAATACTTATAATGCCTTATTTACGGTTGTAATATGCTGAAAGAAATCATCAGAAAATTGAACCGAGTAATCTGAAAAAAATACTATGAATTGGATAATAAAAAAAATAAAAGTTGAAGCTGTAGTTTTTGACTTGGATAATTTCCTGAAATATAGTGACTTTCCTGATATTTCGTGAATTTAAATTCGGCCATTCGATTTTTACTGCGCATTTACGAATCGCTGAAAGTCTTTGCTGTATTGAATTTGGAGCAAATAAAAGAAGGGATAAGCACACTGGCATCCGGTTTGGCTATAATAACCGTACCAACTAATTAAGATTGCATGATTGGAATAACAGACAAAAAAGCGTTTAGAGAAAAAATATTAAACGGAGTGGGTTTACACATTGTGCGATTTTGTGCAGAATGGAGTGGGCCTTGTCAAATGATGGGGCCAATTTATCTGGAGGTAGTTGGGTTATATAAAGACGATGCTTCCTTTTACAAAATTGATATAGACGAAGCCCCCTTATTAAAAGAGGAATTTGGTATTGTAGAATTGCCAACAATATTATTTTATAAAAACGGAATTGTGATTGATTTTGCCATGGGGTTGATTTCAAGAGCTGGCTTAATTGCAAAGATGGAAAAATCGCTTTTATAATCTTACTGTACAGGCATAAGAAATATTTGTAGACAGATTATTTTTATTCAAATAAAACCTGAATCATGTGCAACCAAACTAACTTTTCAATGGTAAATCAAACCAATGAAAGCCTTATTTTTAATATTTACAAGTTTGAAGAAAACTGTTTCTGTGGACAGATACAACGCAATAATTATTTCTCACTTATTTGGGTAAAGGAAGGATTTGGAAAAGTGAAAACCGGTTTTTCTGAATTTGACTTTAAGGCTAATACATTATTTGCCTTTGCACCTTTTCAGCCGTTTATATTTTCAACACAAGATGCTATAAAGGGCATTGTTATTAATTTTCACCCAGAGTTTATGTTTATTCACCATCAAGAAAAGGAAAAGGCATTTAAAGAAGTACTTTACACCAATGCAAACCAGCCTCCATTTGTATTCATCGACGGTAATTCTACATCAGCTTTTGACATGCTATGTCAAAAAATTGAAACTGAAATACAAAACCCTTCGTTGGCACAATATGATTTGTTGGTAGCGTATTTAAGAATATTCCTTATCAATGCGTCAAGGTTAAAAATAGAACAACAATCGTTGGTGCCAGCAATTGGCAAAGAAAACAAAGAGCATCATATACTTCAAAAATTAAAAGATGCCATCGAAAAAAATTTCAGGGCCAAACATTCACCTGGCGAGTATGCAGAAATGCTATATGTAACTACCAAAACATTGGCGAAAGTTTCAAAATCGCATTACAATAAAACACTTTCAAACATAATCAACGAAAGAATAATCATTGAAGCAAAAAGAGAATTATATCTAACCAATAAAGCAGTTAAGGAAATTGCTTATGAACTGGGCTATGAAGATGAATATTATTTCAGTCGTTTCTTTAAGGTGAATACCAATGTTTCACCGCAAAAATACAGGGAAATGGTTGGGTATGCGAGGGCATAATTTGTGCGCTTGCAACTAACAACTATTTTTAAATAGAAAACCGCCACTCTTTAAGTATAGGCTGTAACCTCCAAAAAAATTGTCCATGCCATTGCGTTGATCCTCCATTTTAATAGCTCGTGTTTAGTTGCAACTTTGTTTTATCAAAAGAAAAGAAGACTAAAGTTTAGAAAATGGCAATAGAAAGTAAGGCGACAACCCTAAAAAAATCGGATTACGAAGTGTACATACAAAAAGGAATCGGATACAATCAATACAAACAGCAGATGGCAGAAGAGCTTGCCATAAATACTGACTTTAAAATTAAAGAGTACATACATCTCAATCAACGCCGGATGTACAGAGTGGAGAAGACTTTTGAAATTTCTGCAGAAGTGGCCACGCAAATTAAAAATTTGAAACATAAAGTGTATTGGTTGATACTAACAGAACATTGGTGTGGCGATGCATCTCAAGCACTACCAGTCTTTAATGCCATAGCCGAAATGAGTAAAGGCAAAATTGAAATAAAATTGGTTTATCGTGATAAGAATCCAAAATTAATGGATGCATACCTTACCAATGAAACACGTTCCATCCCAAAGTTGATTCAATTGGATGAACATTTAAATGTTACTGGTTTTTGGGGGCCAAGGCCTTCAGTTGCGCAACAATTGGTAATGCGGTTAAAGTCGAATCCGATAACAGCAATAACCTATGCAAATGAATTGCATTTGTGGTATGCAAAAGACAAACAAAAATCGCTTGAATCAGAAGTACTAAAACTTATATACCGGGCTAACTTATTTTGCCCTGATTGTTTATCATAATTATAAAATCAACGTCATGGAACAAAAACTTCCACTACCTCCATTTACAATGGAAACAGCATTGCAGAAAGTACAATTGGCAGAAGATGCCTGGAATAGTAAAGACCCTGAGAGAGTATGTTTGGCCTACACGATTGACACGGAATGGCGCAATCGCACAGATTTTATTAATGGACGTGAAGCTGTGAAAGAATTTTTAAAAGGTAAATGGGATAGAGAATTGAATTACAAACTCAAAAAGGAACTGTGGGGCTTTCGTGAAAATCGCATGGCTGTTAGGTTTGAATATGAATACCAGAATGTAGAAGGGCTATGGTTTAGGGCTTATGGTAATGAGAACTGGGAGTTTGACGAAAACGGTTTAATGAGAAAGCGATATGCAAGCATCAATGATTTACCTATACTTGAAACCGAACGAAAATTATAAATCACAAAAAAATAAGTCATGAAAAATGATATGATAAACGAAAAAAGCCAACAAGCAGAAGAGCCAATTGTTATTGCAGATGAATGCGGTGATAGTATGTGGGATGCCGTATTAGGGCAGGACGTTAAGGCTTGTCAAATAGCTAAAGCCATTACTAATCCGGAAATTTTAATCAATAAAATAGAAACCGCACAAATTGTTGAAAATAACAATGCCAAATAGAAAATCAAAAGCTGACGAAAAAAAATCGCACTATGGCAAAAAATTTTGCAACAATTGCATTTTCAATTGCGGTAAAAGAAATGCAGGAAAAATTGGGTAGCCGTACAAGTTATGCAAGGATGGAAAGGGATACCTATATTGATGGCTTAACAGATAACGAGGTAGATTTTATAGCGCAGCGAGACAGTTTTTATATGGCAAGTATTGGTGAGAAAGGCTTTCCATATATACAACATCGTGGAGGGCCAAAAGGTTTTTTAAAAGTCTTAAATTCAAAGCAGATTGGCTTTATCGATTTTAAAGGCAACATGCAATATATAACCGTCGGCAACCTTGCTACCAATAATAACATCGCTTTAATAATGGTAGATTATCCTGCAAGGGCGAGATTAAAAATTTATGCTAAGGCTGAGATTATAGAACTGAAAGATAATGCGGGCCTCTATGATTTGCTGGATTTAAATGAATATAAGTTTAGGCCCGAACGGATGATGGTGTTTAATATTGAAGCATACGACTGGAACTGCCCACAGCATATTATTCCAAGATATTCAGCAGAGGAAATTGAGCAGGCATTTGCGCCACAACGAAATCGTATCGTTGAGTTGGAAGAAGAAGTAAAGACATTAAAGGCACGAATTAAGGAAGCAAGGATTTGATGCCAGTAAATTTGGTTCTTAAAAAATAAAAAGAGGCGACATGATAAAGGAATTAAAAAGAGTAGTGGTAACCGGTATGGGTGCAATAACGCCTTTAGGTAACACGGTTGATATATTTTGGCAGCATATTATTGCAGGACAAAGCGGCGTAGGGTTGATTACGAAATTTGATACAACTTATTTTAAAACAAAATTTGCGGCAGAAGTAAAAGGATTTAATTCATCTGATTATTTTGAAAGGAATGAAGCACGTAAATACGATTTGTTTACACAGTATGCAGTAGCAGCAGCAAATGAAGCAATAAAAAATGCCGGTATTGATTTTGAAAAATTGGACAAAAATAAAATAGGTGTCATTTGGGGATCTGGTAATGGCGGGATACAAACTTTTCAGGAGCAGGTGGAAGATTTTGTCAACGGAAACAAGCAGCCACGGTTTAATCCATACTTTATTCCAAAAATAATTGCAGACATCCCTTCAGGAATTATTTCTATCAGGCATGGATTACGGGGCCTCAATTTTTCTACTGTTTCCGCATGCGCTTCATCCAACAATGCCATTATTGATGCTTGTAATTACATTCGTTTGGGAAAAGCGGATATGATTATTACCGGCGGCTCTGAAGCACCCATTAACGAAAGTTCTATTGGCGGTTTCAATGCTTCCAAAGCGTTGTCCACGAACAACGAAAACCCACAAGCTGCCTCCAGGCCTTTTGATATAAAGAGGGATGGATTTGTAATTGGGGAAGGTGCAGGCGCCTTAATTGTAGAAAGTTTAGAATCTGCATTGAAAAGGGGGGCGCCCATTTTAGCTGAAATTGTTGGTACTGGTATGGCAGCCGATGCTTATCATTTAACCGGTACGCATCCCGAAGGCGAAGGTGCGTATTTAGGAATGTTGGATGCATTGGAAGATGCATCAATAGAAGCCGGCCAAATTGATTATGTAAATGCACACGCCACTTCAACCCCAATGGGTGATGAATCTGAGTTAAAAGCAGTAAGGAGGGTGTTTGGCGAAAATAATCATTTGAATATCAGCGCTACAAAATCTATGACTGGGCATTTGCTAGGCGCTGCAGGAGCAGTTGAAGCAATTGTTTGTATCAAGGCTATTGGTGAAAAAATAGTTCCCCCAACAATTAATACTGATGAAGTAGAACCGGCATTTGGCGGAGAATTTAATCTTACTTTAGGCAAAGCCCAAGCGAAAGAAATTACTTTTGCCATGAGCAATACATTTGGTTTTGGTGGCCATATTGCTACGGTCATTTTTAAAAAATATCTTTCGTAAGTTTATTAAATAGGTTGAAAAAAATAAAAATTAACTATGCTTAATCAATCAAGTTTTACACTTATCAATCAACAGAATGGAAGTCCGGCATTTAAGCTTTTTTCATTTGAAGGAAATGATTCTTTTGACCATTTGCAGCGCAATAATTTTTTTACCCTAATATGGGTTACGGAAGGTGCAGGTACGGTGAATGCGGATTTTGAAGCACATAGTTTTGAAGCTAACAGCCTGTTTACTTTTGCGCCCTATCAACCCTATATATTTAGTACAACTAAAGCCATCAAGGGAATTGCCATATATTTTCATTTCGATTTTTTTTGTATTCATAAACATCAAAAAGAATTAGAATTAAATGGCGTATTGTACAACAATGTTTATCAGCCGCCTTTTGTTAAGGTAGACGAAGCTTCTGCCGCCACTTTTAAAATGCTTTGTGAACAAATTGAGGCTGAAATGCAAAATGCAGCATTGGCCCAACACGAGCTGCTGGTATCCTATTTAAAAATATTTCTTATAACTGCTTCTCGTTTAAAAATTGAACAACAACCAAAATTAGCTGAAATGGTCAAAGACAGTAAGGAGCCTTTTATACTTCAGAAGTTAAAAGATGCCATAGAAGAAAATTATAAAACGAAACACACTGCAAGCGAATATGCCGATCTGTTATATATATCGCCAAAAGCGTTGGCAAAAATTACAAAAACGCACTTTAATAAAACATTATCAAGCTTAATAAATGAGCGGATTATTATCGAAGCCAAAAGAGAGTTGTACCTGACAGATAAAACAGTAAAAGAAATAGCTTACGAACTGGGTTACGAAGATGAATTTTATTTCAGCCGTTTCTTTAAAGTAAATGCAGACGTATCGCCACAACTGTATAGGGATACGGTAGGGTTTGCAAGAGGAATGGCATAAAAGATACCTTTGCAAATTTTCCGAATGTTATTTTTTACTGCAAGTCGTTCCTGCGTTTTGCCCCTTTTTATGCATGACTAAAATCTGTCATGATGATATCACTTTATTTTGCGGGGATGTTATAATACTGTTTGCTATCAGATTTTAGAAGTTATATGCATAGCCATCAAATCAAGCTTTAACGCTCCAATGGCTCAAAATGCAGCATAAACAATAAGAAAATGAAAATAATACATCTTGAAAGAGAAAGGAATCTTGTTGCTGTTACTAAGCTGATCTCGTTATGGGGATTGGCGGAATCAGGCTTAGGCGGAGTCATGTTTGCATTTAAAATTCCTTTTACAGGTTTCTTTATTGGAGCCGTTGCTATTATTTTACTAAGCCTCATTGCAAAATTCAGCAATAACAGTTATCGTGAAATCATCAGTGCAACAATTATTGTAATGATGGTAAAGGCGGCTGTAAGCCCTAATTCGCCGTTGCCTGCCTATTTAGCAGTTTTATTTCAAGGAGTTACTGCGGCGGTGCTTTTTAGTACGGTACGCTCACATAAGCTCGCCTGCATTATCCTTGGGATGCTTTCAATGGCGGAATCTTCCTTACAAAAAATAATTGTTCTCACTATTATTTTTGGAAAAAATTTCTGGGAAGCAATCAATAATTTAATAAAGGAAATTGCCAATACGTTTTCTTTGAACAATGCGCATGATTATACCTTATATATAATTGTTGTTTATGTTGGTTTCTATGTTGTCTGGGGTGCGATAGTAGGTGTATTTGCAGGCGGGGTTCCTTCCAGAATTTTAAATTTAAAGCCAATCATTCTCAAAAGATATTCCATACTTCGATCTGAAGAATTAAAGATATTCCCCATAACGAATAAACGAAGTTGGGGCAGGCACGCACTATTTTACACTGGTATTTTGTTATTTATAATTGCTGTGTTTATCTTCTCAGGAGCAGACAATAAAATGGTTGCATCAATTATTTTAAGAAGTGTTGCATCATTTCTCGTACTGATTTTAATAGCCAGGCCGCTGCTGACATTTTTATTTAAAAGATGGCTGGTTAAACGTAGCCATGCTGAGCAAGAAAGATTGCAGGAAGTGTTGCGAATATTACCTGTTTTGAAAAAGCTTTTGACTGACGCATTTGCGATGTCAAAAAGCGAAAATGGCTTTTTCAAACGCCTGAAAAATTTTGTTACCAACGTCATCATTCTTACACTTTATGCAGAAGTTGAAAACCGGCATCGTCATTTTTAGTCGCCCTGCAAGATCAGGAAAGACAACCGAACTTTACCAGTTTGTTATTGGTAAAAAAAAAATTGGAGGATTTTTGACGCCTGATATCAATGGCTGTCGTGTGTTGTATGATATAAAAAATGGCAATTATGAGGAATTTGAATTGAAGGATAGTTTAAAACCGGGCATCAATATTGGCAAATTTTCTTTTTCTATTAAAGCATTTAAAAAAGCGAAAGAGCTATTTAAGCAGTCTGCAGAACAGCAACTATTTATTGTAGATGAAGTTGGAAGATTAGAAATCTTCCAAGATAGTGGTTGGGAGCCAGAACTCACGGCATTGATAACTCGTTATAAAGATGCTAACCAAAATGGAATTTTATTGTTGGTAGTACGAGATTATCTGCTTGAAGAATTTATAAAAAAAAACAACTTGATAAATCCATGGATTATTAGTTCTATTAACAATTTTGAGGGATATTCTGAATAGCGTGCATCATTAGAAGAAAATCAATTTAAATCATCTAAATACCAACACTGTCATTAATACTGGTAAGGTTATGTAAATCACCCCCCTTTATATCCAGAAGGGTATATCCACATCATTGGTTTGCCTGGATAATTTCCCGCCTTTTTCATACCAGACATCTTTTGCCTGTGCCCCGATCAAATAAAAATCCACGCCTGTTGCGGTGAAAGCTTCTTCCAGGGCATCGAACACGTCTCTCAGTGCTTCAGTTTCTCTAATCATAATCAAATGCTGGTTTTAAATACTGGTCATAGATCATTGTTGCGGTTTCCCTGTTTCTCGGGTCATAAGTGATCATCAAGTCCGCATATACCAATAGCGGTGGAGCATAAAAATTAAAGTTGATGGGGTTATTAAAAACATTGTCCTTCCAGAATTTTTCATACACTATGACATTGCCTTTTTCATCCGGTATCAACCTCCATTTGGGTATGATGAAATTTTTTTCTTCGTTTGTATAAAGGGTCAGGATCTCAGACCTTAAATAATGGGTCAAATGTGCGGCTGCAGGTTCTCCTCCCCAAACTGTTTTGCCCTCCTGGAGCGGAAGATTCTCCCAGTTTGCCAAGCGCTCATTATCCCAAAACCGGAATTTCCCGATTTCCAGTGCAGGTCTTAATGTTTCCCCATAACCGGCTATCCACCTTTCGAGCAGGATCTTTTTATTTTGCAACTGCATTATTTTGTCATTCACCTGCAGGATAAAACCCGTCTCCCTTAATCCTTCTATTACATTGGTAATGTTTCCCAATGCTGTTTGGGTTTGTTCTGCCAGCTTGCGGTAAGGCATATTTACAGCATCTGTATTCAGTAAAAGATAAAAGACAGTTTTAAGCCCTGTTTTGGTAAATGCCCGGTTGGTTACCGGTTTTTTGGGTTGTGCCGGTTTTTTGCCATCCAGCCATATATAATTTCCCTCGGTATTGATATAAATATTTCCGGCAGTATCCAGGTAATTGATCCCTTTTTCTCTCAGTGTCTCTTTTACAGCCGGGAAGATACGTTCTGCAATTACCATAAAGTGTTGGTATTTTTTTGCCATTTCTTCCAGGTCAGGTACCTGGTAATTCCTTAATTCTCTTTTTGCCTCAATGAACATATGAACGTTATTTCCGCGGATATAAATATCCACCTCGCCGTCAATTCCATTACCTGCCGGACGCCAGTTTGCCTCAATCTTAGTCTGCTGGTTGAGATTGAGAAATGCTTTATTTATTATTTCATTTTCGTTCATAAAAATTTTTCGTTCACGTAACGTGAACATGCAAATATAGCACTTTACGTATAAAAAACAAAATTTGTTCATTTTTAGTATACCGTTCACGTTACGTGAACGGTATACTAAAGTGTATCACATAAGAGGAGCAGGGTTTATGGCTTACTCTAACTTCGGGGAAATGAGTTTGCAAAAATTGTGTAGACTTGCAAAAAGAAGGACTTTTTGACGCGAGCTGATTTTACATAATGATTCCCTAATTCTTACAAATCATTACATCTAAAACGTAAAAAAATTTTAAGATTTAGGAAATCATATTTTAATAATCTACAACAGTATTTTTAAATGCTACTTCTAACCACCACCGGAAAGACTTAGGCCGATTTTTTTTGTTGACATGTTTATGCATTGTACTGTGCGATTGCAGCCATGCTAAAGTAATGATCAAGCCCAAGCAGCATATCTTAGCAACACATATTAAACATGAGAAATAATTTTTTTCTGATCTTTAAATTCAACTAACCATGGTTCCAAAAGAAGAAATTGAGGAGGCAGAAAAAAAGCGGGAGGAAATCAATAAAAAGATTCAATTAAACCAACCGTTGACCAATGAGGAATTATGGATGATGGGAGACCAACTGGAATTAGATTCTCTATGCCAGCATCCCAAATGTCACGATATATATTACCGACGCTTATACCTTGAGTATGATTGCCAGAACAATGGAAACAAGGCATTCTTCGGCTACCATCATGAAAAACGCGGGAGTATCACCACATTATTTCAAAGAATCTTTAGGGCATACCAGTTTACAAACAACAGAGAATTACCTGGCTGGGTTTGAGGATGCACAGAGGTAGTGGCTATACCTATATACCATGTGTTTGCTATACCCTATAGGGTATAGCAAGTCAATATACACAACAAATTATACCCGATAGGGTATATTTTAATTAATTTATATAATTTTATACCCGAAAGGGTATAAAATTAAAATAACACCCTACCTTTATACCCGAAAGGGTATATCATGTCACCAACAGAAACTAATAATATTTCCAGTTTTGTAAAGTACAACCGGGGAAAGCTCCGGTTAACTCAAGAGGAACTGGCGGAAAAGGCAGGCGTTGGCTTGCGTTTTATCCGTGACCTGGAACAGGGAAAGGAGACATTGCGCATGGATAAGGTAAACCAGGTGCTGGCACTTTTCGGGCACCAGGTGATGCCCTCGTCGGGAAAGATCATGGACCCCTACGAGATATTGCTGAATTATATGAACCATAATGTAAGGATCGGTTTGAACGACAGGACTGAAAAGGTTGGTATTCTGCTGGGGCATGTAAGCGAGAATAATATCATAACAGGATGGAGATTTGTTTCCAACAATAACGCTGTCGAGTACCAGAAAACCGAGAATCCAAAACTGGAAGAACTTATCATTCACGCAAATATCGAAAAGATAGAAAATATAAAATCATGAAACGTTCTGGACAGGTTTTTTTTGGGAACCTATTAGCCGGCATCGTATGGCAGGATGAGGAAGGATATGGATTTGTATATGATGATTATTACCTGGTAGTAAAAGGAAACCAGCCTATAAGCCTTACTTTACCTTTAAGAAGGGAACCATACCTCAGCAAAACCATGATCCCTTTTTTTGATGGCCTGATCCCGGAAGGATGGCTGCTGGACATCACGGTGAAAAACTGGAAAGTAAACCCAAATGACCGCATGGAATTATTACTGATCGCCTGCAGGGACTGCATCGGCGCTGTAAGTATCGAATCAATCCCGGTAAACGAAAATGAGTAAGAAGCGCTGTCTATATTGTTACCAGGAGCTGGAAAATGAAGCCGCTGATTTCCATGAGAAATGCAGCAGGGAGTTCTTTGGCACACTTGAACCTCCTGTACTGGACTACGATAACCAGCAGATGCAGGACCTGGCAAAACAGATCGTGGTAAGAAGTGTAGCCCTTACCGGTGTACAACCAAAGCTTTCTTTAACAATAGAAACTACACCTGGCGATCCGAAACATTCCAGGTTTACCATCGTTGGTTTGTGGGGTAACTTTATATTGAAACCCCCGGCAGAGGTATTCCCGCATCTTCCGGAAAACGAAGACCTGACCATGCATCTTTCGGAATTCTTCGGTATACAAACAGCTGCACATAGTTTGATAAGGCTGAGATCGGGGGAGCTGGCTTACCTAACCAAAAGATTTGACCGGACACCAAAGGGAAAGTTGGCGATGGAGGACATGTGCCAGCTGACTGAAACGCTTACGGCAGACAAGTACCGCAGTTCAATGGAAAAAGTGGGCAAACAAATTGCAAAGTTTTCATCGCAACCTGGCCTGGATGCGATCAATTTTTTTGAAACAGTTTTATTCTGTTTTCTAACTGGTAATGCCGACATGCACCTGAAGAATTTTTCTTTGCTGACCGGTCAGAACGGAGAGATAACGCTTTCACCAGCTTATGACCTCGTATGTACTAAAGTAGCAATGCCGGAAGATAAGGATGAAATGGGTCTAACTATCAATGCCCGGAAAAGAAGGCTGGCCAGGAGAGATTTCGATAGCCTTGCAAGCAACCTGAAAATTCCCGGGCGCTCCCTGGAAAACATCTATGATAAGTTTGCCGGGAAGATTCCTGAAGCAATGCAATGGATATACAACTCTTTTTTGCCGGAAGAGATGAAACACGCATATTATACAGTGGTAACAGAAAATGCACAAAAAATAGAACTGAAGGTTTATTAGTATTTACTAAATAAATTAGTATTTTTATAAACTCATAAATAGAAACAGGGATGAGTACTACTCAGTTTTTAAAAGGCTCCAAATTCATTTTTATTTGAAATTGTGTGGAAATTCAAAAAATGAAAACCTGATACTTCATAAAATATTAATAATCATCGTTTTTTTGCGCCTAAAAGTTAAACCTACTGACTCATTTAGAAGCACTAATCAGTAGATTTAGTTTATCTAAACTTACTTATTCTTATCATTCTTTGTTTTTATTGATTAGTCAGAAGGTTATATTTCATGTACTGTTAACTGTTCTAACGTTGATTCTCATGCAGCGTTTTTGTCTTTACTTATTTTACATAAAAGAACTAGGTTTACCGAAGATGAAATAAATGGAATTAAAGCAAGCTTGCATAAAGCTGGGATTAAAAAAATTGACTTAATCGAAATCAGCTATGAAATAGATGCTCGATTTGTTGCCATGAGTGTTTGGCAAAATGCCTTGCAAGTTGACAAATTCCCCATTTCGAGAGGTACTTGTATTGTAACTAATAAATATACTGCTCTATTGTGGACTCACGGAATTGTTCCGTCAGTTAGACAACCAAATTATAAATTTTATTTAGGAGGCAGGAGCATTCCAGCTCCAATTAAAATTACAAAACATTACGGCGACTCTAATATAAATACAATTGCAACCGAAATCTTAGGGCTAACTAAAATGAATTGGAATTCTCTTGATTTGTATTCAAAACTTCCATCAACAATTGACTCTTCAAATCAAATCGCAAGAATCGGAAAACTGCTGTCACGATTTGAAGGTAAAACATATGACTATAGACTTTTCATCTAAGCAGAGAATGGCCACCGAAGAGCGGTTTATGAGTATTATATACTCATAAACCGCTTTTTGACCCCAAAATACTTGCCGGTATTGGCTAAAGCTATAAAAGGTATATACCACATGTTTGAAGAATTCTCGGAATTCTTTGGTTTACTCAAAATTTTGAGTAATTTTACTCATTACATTGAGTAAATTGTAAAACATGTATGAACGTCATCATTTACAGACACTTATAAAAAGGATGCAGGAGCCAAGAAGGTTCCTGCAGGTGATTATGGGACCCCGCCAAGTGGGTAAAACGACCTTAGTGACCCAACTGGCTGCCCAGGCAAAAATCGACTATCTTTTTGTTTCTGCGGACTCCGTAGCTGCCAGCAATGCCACCTGGCTGGAACAGCAATGGGAGGCTGCCCGTATAAACCTGGCACAGCATGAAACGAAAGAATTTTTATTGGTAATTGACGAGATACAAAAAATTGATAACTGGAGTGAAACTGTAAAGCTGTTATGGGATACCGATACTCGAAACAATTTAAACCTGAAAGTAATCCTGTTAGGGTCATCCAGGTTATTATTGCAACAAGGGCATACCGAATCGCTGGCCGGGAGGTTTGAAAGCACTTATATGGGACATTGGTCTTTTGATGAAATGCAACAGGCTTTTGGGTGGGATGTAAATCAATATGTATGGTTTGGCGGTTATCCAGGCTCTGCTACTTTGATCAACGATGAAGAACGATGGAAAACATACGTAACGGAATCGCTGATTGAAACAAGTATTTCAAAAGATATTCTTATGTTGACCCGTGTAGATAAGCCTGCATTGATGAAGCGCCTTTTTGAATTAGGCTGTTTGTATTCAGGACAGATTCTTTCCTATACAAAAGTACTTAGCCAATTACAGGATGCCGGAAATACTACTACGCTCTCTCATTATTTGGAATTACTGGATACGGCCGGTTTACTGGCAGGCATTGAGAAATATGCACCGGATGTGATCCGTCAACGATCATCCAGTCCTAAATTTCAAGTGCATAATACCGCCCTGATAAGTGCTCAAAGAAATGATCTGTTTAAAGATACACTTGCCAAACCTGATGAATGGGGCCGCATGGTTGAATCTGCCATTGGTGCACATTTGATCAATCATTCTCTTACCGAAAAATTCAACTTACATTACTGGAGAGAGCGGAATGAGGAAGTAGATTTTGTTATTGAACGAAAAGGGAAAGTAATTGGCCTTGAGGTAAAAAGCGGCGCCGCTGGTTCCACTTCAGGAATGACTGCTTTTAAAAACAAATTTAATCCTGATAAAGTTTTACTTATTGGCAATGCAGGGCTGCCATGGCAGGATTTTCTTAAACTAAACCCAGTCAGCTTATTTTAAAAAATGCGATAACAACATGGAAAAAATATCATTGGCAGAAATCAAGCTTATAGGGTTATCCCTGGTCAGAAAGACCACGAATGAGAACGGGCAATCAGCCATTGACTGCGGCAGCCATTGGCAAAAATTTGAAGCCGGAAAGTATGCCGAAAGAATACCCAATAAAATCAATGATGAAATATTTGCTGTTTATCATGACTATGAAAGTGACCAGTAGGGCTGATTTATCTAAACTTACTTATTCTTATCGTTCTTTGTTTTTACCGAATAGTCAGTAGGTTAATTTTTTCGTGTACATGTAATTGTTATATTGTTGATTCGCATGCGGCGTTTTCATCTTTACTTAATCCAACTTATTTGTGTTTTGCCCCAAAATTTCGATTATGTCGATTTTTGTGTCGAAATCATAAAAAAAGCAGTTGCCAAAATTTGCAACTGCTTCGTTATTAGTTGATTATGTGTGACCCCTCAGGGGCTCGAACCCTGGACCTACTGATTAAGAGTCAGTAGCTCTAACCAGCTGAGCTAAGGAGTCTGCCTTTAATCGGCGTGCAATTTACAAACTTTAGGGCAATCTATTTTGCATTTAGTAAAGAGTCTGCATTTTTTACAAAATCTGCTTTACATTCAGCAGAACAAAAGCCGTACAGTTTTCCTTTATAAGTAGCCGTATCGCTAAGTCCGGCAGATAAAGGCATGCCGCAAGACAAATCGTTTTTAGAAGCAAATTCTAACTTTGCCAAATTGCTGTTTACCGCCGAATCCTTTTCAGGCATAGCAACCGCATTGGATGCCGCCGGCGCTTGCTTTGGCTGGTTGCAACTGATAGCGGCAAATGTTATTGCAATAATTAGTGTTTTTTTCATGTTTATTTTTTTAAAAAGAAAAAGTAACGTGCATCATGCCTCTTGTTTTTAAATCGGTTTGGCCTGCTGCATAATTTTGTGTAACTGGTATTTGTATATTGCCGCCTACCGTAAATTTCTTAAACCCTATTTCCAATCCTGCTGAAGCAGCTACTAAATTACCTCCTGTTTGTGCAACAGTTTGTTTATCTAATGTATTGGTTGCTGTGGTTTCGTAAGCAATTCCAGCATTAGGAATAATGTTTGTTTTATTTTTATTGATAGTATAAGATACAAATGAATTGGCAGAAAATTTATTGCCAAAAACATATTTATCATTATTGGCCGTATTCAATTTGTAAGATGCACCGGTGTTGATACCGATTTTATTTATTCTTACATTATATATCGCATTCAACATAAAATCGGTGCTGGCGCTGCCGGTTTGCGTATTGGCAACAGCTACAATATCGGGGTCTGTAGCATCAATATTAAATTTGCCGGTAGGTGCTTTGATGCCTGCACCAATCCAAAGCTGTTGCGAAATATTATTTCCATGTGCGCTTACATTGGTTTTATCAAACATTTTGAAATTGGCCATCACGGCAATATCGCCAATGCCCTGGTTATTGCTTAGGCCATCATCTGAAACCTGGTGCACAAAATTGTAAGGAAGAATGGCCAATACCTGCCATCTCTTTCCAATATTCCAGCCAGCCCAAAGCTCCAGCGTTTTATAATAGTCTTTGCTGAACTGCGAAGGATTATCTGCCAGTACTGTATTAAAACTTCTGTATTGGTAACGTAGGCCAATAAATTTATGATTGAATTGCGGTAACAAACCGATATAATAATTACCCAAGCCGCAGCCGCAAATTTCGCAGGCCTTTGTGGTATTAATTAAAAATGACAGAACGAAGAAAGCTATAATAAATTTTTTCATTGTTTTTATTTTTGAAATATGAAATGGTACGCCATTACTGCTGTGGCGGTAATAGTTATAATAAGGAGTAATATCACTAACTGTCTTACACGGTTAAACCTTTTGGTGTTTAATGGTGTACGCAAATAGCCAATATTCTCCATGCTTTTTTTATTGGCAGGCATGGTAAATATTTAATGATTAAATCAACAAATTAAAAATTGCAGTGGAGATCACCCCTGTGGTGGATGAAAAAAAGCATAAGACATATCTTTTATTGGATATGTTTTTTCAAAAGCAGTTGCTTTATTATTTATTAAGGAAGAAAACCTGGCTTCTGTAGTATAAAAAAATGATTTGGAAGAAAGTACGGTTATTTTATTTTCAAATTTTCGTTCAGTGTTTTCCTGTTCTTTCCTTTCTTCTTCCAGCATCTTCTTCATCATCTGGCATTTGCCATTACAATGCATTTTCGGCCTTGCTTTGTTGATACAGTTTTTGGCATAAGCGCTGGTATTGGCAAAATAGTCTAAACCTATCAACGAGCCGGTAAACGTTTGGGCTACAAACGCTGTAAGTAAGAATAAGGCGGCTAATTGTTTAAACATCGGGCGCAAAGATAAATGCTGTATTTAGTACATCGAAATTTTTATTTCGATACATTTTCATTTAACGGTATAAACCATTTTTAATAGTCGAAATGGAATTTCACCATACTTCTTCTTTTGACGTTGCTTTTGTTTTACCCCTTCGCTGCCTCAGCAATATAAATTTGCCGTATCTTCAAATCATGACAGCAAAAACCAACACCCTCAACCTTTTCGACATTTCAATGATTGTAGTGAGCCTTGTTATAGGTATGGGTATTTTTAGAAACCCTGCTTCGGTCGCTGCAACTTCGGGTAATAGTAATATCTTTTTTTTGGTGTGGGCAGCAGGCGGTCTAATTGCTTTATGTGGTGCACTAACTTATGCAGAAATCGGTTTAAGGCTTCCTTCAATGGGTGGTTATTATAAAGTTTTTGCAGAATGTTATCATCCTGCTGTTGGCTTTACAGTTAACGCATTAATATTGATCAGTAATGCAGCTTCGCTTGCTGTGGTGGCTTTAATAGGGGCAGATTATGTAAGCGATTTATTATTCGGTGGGCCATCGGGCACTTTATTTAATACCACCATTTCCATTGTAGCAGTGGCTTTATTTTATGGTGTAAACCTCTTAGGTTTAAAGACCAGCAGCCGCACACAAAATGTGTTGATAGTTATAAAAATCAGTTTAGTGATATTGCTTATCGCAAGTATTTTTAAAGGCGTAATAATTGAACCGCATGGATATGAAAAAGATGCGCCTGTTTTTACACTGGCAGATAAATCGGGCTTATCGTTATTTTTAATCTGCCTTATCCCTGTTTGTTTTTCTTATGGCGGCTATCAACAGACCATCAACTTTGGCGGCGAAGTAAAGAACACCCGAATTTTACCTAAAGGAATTTTTATTGGTATTACTATTGTTGTGGCACTTTATTTATTAATCAATTATTCCTACACGCAAGTTATTGGTTACGATAAAATGAAAAACGCCAGCGCTATTGGGTCGTTATTATGCGAAGCATGGTTTGGCAAAGCCGGTGGCAAAGTCTTTGATGCATTGATGTTCTTAAGTGTTTTAGCTTATGTAAATATTTTATTGATGAGCAATCCAAGAGTTATGTTTGCCATGAGTGAAGACAAAGTATTTCCTAAAATATTTTCTTACCGCAGCCCAAAAAATCAGGCTCTTGTTGCAGGGCTAACTACGTTTGCATTAATTACCATTATCATTACTTTTTTTGGAAAAGGAGTTGACAATATTTTAAATTTCACGATGTTTTTAGATAGCATCGGTATGAGTACATCGGCTGCCACTATTTTTGTTTTAAGAAAGCGAATGCAAAACCAGCACATGATAACTGGTACCTGGAACAAGTTCACACCATTATTTGCATCATTTTTTGTGTTTAGTTATTTTATGGTAGCAGTCGGTGTTGTTATTAAAGATTTTAATGCCGCACTTATAGGCACGGGTTTGCTGGCATTGCTATTGGGCATTTATTACATTTTTTATTTTAAAAAAACTAATTGATGGACATCTCCTACATTATTAACGAACTGGCCGAAGACAGAGAAAATTATTTCAATGCCATGTCTCCGCCAATAATGCAAAGCAGCAATTTTGTTTTTAATACAGTTGATGCCATGCGTAAAGCATTTGCTGATGAATACAGTACATATTTATACAGCCGTGGCAGAAACCCAACAGTTGATATTTTAAGACAAAAATTAGCAGCGCTGGACGGCGCCGAGGATTGTCTTGTGTTTAACAACGGCGCTGCTGCAACATTTGCTGCAATATTGGCCAATGTTAAAAGCGGAGATCATATTGTTTGTGTTGATAAGCCCTATACCTGGACACAAAAAATGTGTAACGATATTTTGCCACGTTTTAATGTGAGCACTACATATGTTGATGGTACTGCCATTGAAAATTTTGAAAGAGCAGTTCTTCCCAACACTACTTTAATTTATCTGGAAAGCCCCAATAGCTGGGATTATAAATTGCAGGACCTTAAAGCTGTTGCTGAATTGGCCAAAGCTGAAGGTATCATCACCGTCATCGACAACAGTTATTGTACGCCGCTGTATCAAAAACCTATTGAATTTGGTATTGACCTGGTGATGCAAACAGCCACCAAATACATCAGCGGACACAGTGATACCTTAGGTGGTGTGCTCAGCGGTAAAAAAGAAATGATAGAACGTATTTTCAACAGTGAATACATGAATATCGGCAGCGGTATTCAACCTTTTAATGCATGGTTGTTGATAAGAGGATTAAGGACTTTACCGGCCAGGCTTGATAGAATTACGGCTTCCACACAAAAAGTAGTGGCCTTTTTAAAAGCCCATGCAAAAGTGGAAACGGTTATTTTTCCTTTTGATGAAGATTTTCCGCAGTACGAATTGGCCAGGCAGCAAATGAGTGGTGCCTGTGGCCTGTTGACTTTTATTATAAAAGCAGATACCATAACCCAGATAGAAAAATTTTGCGAGGACTTGAAGCATTTTTTTATGGCTGTAAGCTGGGGTGGCCATGAAAGCCTGATTATCCCAAAATGTTCCGGCATAGAGCCTGCCGATTTTGACGCCGGCAACAGGGAACACCGTATGATGCGTTTGTACGTCGGATTGGAAGATGCTGATTATTTGATAAAAGATCTGGAGCAGGCCTTTGGGAAGATGTAGATAAATCTTTGCCGCCTGTCATATAGTTTTTAGTTAGTTAACTTTAGATGGTTTATTTTTGTTCTATGCGCAATAAACTTTCCCTTCTTACACTGATAATTGTAATTGGTTTGACTGCCAATGCCCAGCAGAAATGGAATCTTCGGTCGATTGTGGATTATGCAATGGCTAATAACATCAACGTTAAACTTACCGATGTACAGGCCAAAGTGGCTGCCTTGGTTTATAATCAAACTAAATTATCGCAATACCCCAACCTTGCCTTTAGCGGCAATACCAGTTTAAATAGTGGTAGCAACCAGGACCCTACAACCTTTAGCCGTATTACACAAACCTATCTGTCTGCGTCATTGCAATTGCAAAGCAGCGCCCAGGTATTTAATTTTTACAGCAAGCGCAACTCTATTGCCAGTAACCAATGGGAGCTGCAAGCTGCAAAAGCCAATGTAGACAAGGCAAAGAATGATATAGCACTAACTGCAGCCAATGCCTACCTGCAAATATTGCTGGCATTGCAACAGCAAAATATTGCTGCGGTGCAAGTACAGCAAACACAGGCTCAGCTTACTAATACACAAAAATTAGTAGCTGCAGGTTCTTTACCCGAATTAAATGCCACGCAATTGGAAGCACAACTGGCATCGGACAGTGTTAATTATTATACAGCGCAAGGCAATGTTACCCAGGCCATACTTACCTTAAAAACTTACATGAATATTGATGCTGCAGCAGCTTTTGAAGTAGATACACCGCCGGTAGCTTCAATACCTCTTGAACCCATTGCAGATTTGCAGCCGGCTGCTGTTTACAACCTGGCAATAGCCAACCAGCCATTGCAGCAATATGATACTTACAAAATAAAAGCTGCCGAAAAATCCGCAGCTTCTGCCCGTGGAGCAATGTACCCTTCGTTTAGTTTATTTGGTAATTTGGGTAGTAGCTATATTGCTGCCAATACGCCAAATTATGTTTCGTCATTGGGTGTTTATTCATCAAGCTTATCTAAGGTAAATGTGGGTGGGCAAGATTATTTTATACAAGTACCTTCGGTGATATATACAAAAAAAGGAACGCTTAAATCTGATCCATTTGGAACACAATTGAACGATAACTTCAGGCAATCTGTTGGTATAAGCATGAGTGTACCCATTTTTAACGGAGGCAGTGCAAAAACAAATTACCAAAGAAGCAAGTTAAATATTACCAGTTTGCAATTGCAAAAAAACCAGGATGACCAAACGCTGAAACAAAATATCTATGCTGCTTATAATGCTGCTGTAGTTGCCATGCAAAAATTTAATGCCAGTGAAAAAGCGGTATTGGCAAACCAGCAAACTTATGACTATGCCTATAAAAGATTTAATGTAGGTATGTTAGGTACATTTGATTTGATAACAACACAAAACAATTTATTAAGGGCAAAGCTTGAATATACAGCAAACCAGTTTGATTATGTGTTTAAAATGAAAGTGCTGGAATTTTACAAAGGGCAAGGTTTGAAGTTATAAAATGTTTTAACTACGCTTTGTAAAAAGCTCAATAGAGATATACTGTACAAGAGTGCGACGCCAATGAAGCTGATTAAAGATTTCTGGCCGGACTCACAAAAAAACTAAAAAATGAGTAAAAAGCTTAAATGGATCTTGATTTCGCTGGGTATTTTAATGGTGCTGTTAATAGTACTTTCTAAAGTGGGTGCCTTTGGTAAAAACGAAGGGCCAAAAGTTACTTCGGAAAAAGTACAAAAAAGAAATATCACCGAAATTGTAAATGCCAGCGGTAAGATATACCCTGAAGTGGAAGTAAAAATAAGCCCGGATATTAGTGGGGAAATAACCGAACTGAATGTACAGGAAGGCGATACCGTTAAAAAGGGACAGGTGCTGGCACGCATTTATGCAGATGTGTATGATATACAGCGCAACCAGGCAGCAAGTGGCGTACAGCAATCACAGGCGCAGATAAGTATAACACAGGCGCAGGTAAGCAACTCCCAGGCAGCATTAGACGCATTAAAAGCGCAGCAGGAACAGGCCCAGAAGACTTATGATATGCAGAAAAAATTATTTGATGATAAAGTGATCAGCCGCAACGAATTTAATATAGCAGAAGCAAATTATAAAAGCGCCAAAGCAAATTACAATGCAGCTGTAGAAGGCATACGTGGCGGCCAAGCCAGTATACAAAGTGCCAAAGCAAGTGCACAGAGCGCCGAAGCGAATTTACAAAAGGCCAATAAAGATTTGGGGCGCACGGTAATTACAGCACCTACCGATGGTGTAATTTCTTTATTAAGTGTAAAGAAGGGTGAAAAAGTAGCGGGCAATAGTTTCAATGTAGGTACCGAAATGATGCGTATTGCTGATATGGATAAAATTGAAGTTAGGGTTGATGTGGGTGAAAATGATATCCCTAAAGTGAAGTTGGGCGACAGTGCTATTATTACAGTAGATGCATATACCGACAGAAAATTTAAAGGCATTGTTACACAAATTGCCAGCAGCAATAATGGCGCTGCCACCCAAAATGCATTAAGCAATACCAGCACCGATGTTACCCAATATAAAGTATATGTGCGCTTGCTGCCCGATAGTTATAAGGATTTAATTGGCAAAGGCAGTTTTCCATTTAGGCCCGGTATGAGTGCCAGTGCAGATATACAAACAAAAACGCACAATAATGTTTTAAGTATTTCTGTAAATGCAGTTACTACCCGTGATAAAAAAGATAGCAGCAAAGTAGTAGACAAAACAAAACCTGTAGATGCTAATGCTGCTGCTACAACATCTGCAGATGACCTTGATGTTGTAGTATTTGTTTTGGATAAGGATGGAAAAGTGAAAAAAATAAAAGTAAAAACAGATATACAGGATATTAAAAACATTGAAATTGTGAGTGGCTTAAAAGAAGGTGATGAAGTAATCATTGGCCCATATGATATGGTAAGTAAAACCTTAAAAGAAGGTGATAAGGTAAAAGTGGTCGACCAGAAAGAATTGTATGACAAAAAATAGTTTCAAAAAGTGCAAATGAAAACATTTGCACTTTTTATTTATAGCAATACCGGTTTAAACAATTTAAAGTTAGCCAAATTTTGAAAGTAATAATTGTGTCAGCATTCCTGCTGCTTTTGTGCATACAAAGTATAAGCGCCCAAACTAAAACTACTACCCTTAAGGTTTTTATACAGGCATCAAAAAATGATTCGGCTAACAATGCCAGTTTGCAATTGTATTTATTGCCTGATACAAATTTAATTTCAGCACAGGTTTACAAAAAAACCGGCAATACTTTTATTGTAAATACATTTTCAAAATATTTTATCAGGATTTCTTCCATTGGTTTTGAAAGCGCTTTTAAAACAATTAACGTTGTTGATAAACCAGTTGCAACATCTTTATTTTTAAAAAGGAGCACTACCAGCCTGCAAACAATAATAGTAACGTCCAAAAAGCCATTGATAAAACAGGAAGACGACAAAACCGTTGTTGACGCAACGGTACTCGCCAACAGCAGCACCAATGCTTATGAAGTAGTGGAAAAAACGCCTGGCGTAATTGCCGACCAGGACGGAAATGTTTATTTAAGCAGCACATCTCCTGCAACAGTTTATATTAATGGCAGGGAAATGAAATTGAGCAGTGCAGATTTGGCATCGTTATTAAAAAGTTTACCAGCGGGCAGCGTTAGTAAAATAGAAATTTTACGCAACCCTTCTGCAAAATATGATGCGGCCAGCAGTGGCGGCATTGTAAATATTGTTTTAAAGAAAGGTGTAAAGCTGGGCAGCAGCGGTAGTGTGAATGTGGGTTATTTTCAAGGTGTGTATGCTACCAAGACTGCAGGCATTAACCTTAATAAAAGCGCTGGAAAATTCAACAGCTATTTTAGTTATCAATATACCAATAGAAATAATTTTGAAGAACTGAATTCTAACCGTTCTATTAAAACCGATTCTACTTTATTGATGCAGAAAGCATATACTACCTACCCTTCTGCAAATAATTATTTTGGGGGTGGAACAGATATCGCACTTACAAAAAAATTCAGCGTTGCATACGATATAAGAATAAGTAACAACAACAGTAAAAGTTATGCCATCAATACCAGCAATATTTATAACAATCCGGCAGCAACTACTTTAAGCACCAACCAATCGGATATCAGCAATAAAAACAATTCGCTTTATATTGGCAACAACCTTTCTTCTAAATATAAAATAGATTCTGTTGGCAGCGAATGGACAATGGAGTTTGATTACAATTATTTTAAGAACAGCAATACACAACAATACAATAATCTTTATTACTTACCGCTTAACCCTGCAGTTATTGGTGATGGTGATAGTAAAAATATAAAAAATATTTTTACCGCACAAACCGATCTTACTCTTAAACTATCACAAGGCTTTATTTTAGAAACTGGTTTTAAAGCAAGTACCAGCAATAGCAATAACAGCGCTGCTTATTTCTCCCAAACCGGCAATAACCCCAGGCAGGTTGATGGGTATCAAACCAATACTTTTAAATATAAAGAAACTATTACTGCGGCTTATGTGCAGGTAGCAAAAACTTTTTTGGGTTTTACCCTAAAGCCAGGCCTTCGTTTGGAAACTACCAATATCAATGGCCGCCAGTTGGTTCCTAAAGATACAACGCTATCTATTAAACGCACTGATTTATTTCCTTATGTTTTTTTACGGCATAAATTGTTTAAACTGTTTGGCTTTGATCTTATCGGCAATGCCATTTATCGCCGCAGCATTAAAAGGCCTTATTATGAAATCTTAAATCCTTATCCAAAATATGTAGATCAATATTTGTTTGACGTGGGCAATCCAGGGTTGCGGCCGCAGTTTACTACCAACTATGAAATGAATGTAATGTTTGATGATTTCCCTGTTTTTGCGGTGGGTATAAATGATACCAAAGATATTTTCAGCAATGTTACTTACCAGGATGATGCCACAAGAATTGCTTACCGTACTTATGATAATTTAGGGAAAAACAAAGAAGTTTATTTCAGGGTTGTTGGTGGTATTCCTCCGGGAGGAAAATATTTTTTCTATGCCGGCGCACAAGCAAATTATAACGAGTACGATGGCGTTTATCAAAATCAACCCTTACATTATAACCGTAGCAGCTGGACATTTTTTATGTACCAGGAATTTAAAGCCACTAAAAAACTGACTTTTGAAATACAGGGTTTTATGCGTACCAAAGGATTGCAAAATTTTTATGAACTCGATAACTTTGGCGGCTTGTATCTTTCGGTAAACAGAAGTGTACTTAAAAAGAAAGCCAATATTATTTTATCGGTGAATGATGCGTTAAGAACCAATCATGTTTCTTTTACTTTAAACCAGGGCAATGTAAGTGCACAAGGTTCAAGAGTGAACGATACCCGAAGAGCAGGGCTTACATTCCGTTATAATTTTGGATTGAGCAAACCAAAGGAGAACAAGGAATTTGGTGCGGCGCCTGTCGAAAGTAAGGATAATTAAGGAAATAATCTTTCTGCAACGGCTACACTTTCTGGTTTGCCCACATCAACCAAGTCATCGCCACTATGGTCGTAACCGAGAATAACATGTTCGGCCGCCAGGTCAAGATAACTATCCATGATGGAAAATTTTCCTTTTTGTTTTATCAAAGAAAAAATTTCAGGTTCATAAATAACTACACAGCTATATGCTTTTTCAATAAGGCCTGGTTTATCAATGGCAATTTTTGTTTCTCCGGTTTGCAAATTTTTCCAGCCGCACAATCTGTTATCACTGTCAAATAATAAAACACGAGATGATTTTCTGTTGGTAACACCAAAGGTAACCAATGGCTTATGTTCCTGGTGAAAAGCCATCAGTTTGTCTAAATTTAAATTGGTGAGTATATCAACATTTAAAGAGAAAAACGGCTGTCCATTGTTCAGTAGCTTTTCTGCTTTTATTAATCCGCCACCAGTTTCTAAAACCATATCGCTTTCATCACTGATAATAACATTGCTACCCCAACCTTTATTTTCATTAATCGCATCAATTATTTGTTGCGGAAAATGATGGATGTTTACCACCACATCTTTAATACCGTATTGTTGAAGGTATTCAATATTGCGCTGCAGTAAAGATTTGCCATTTACAATAGCAAGCGCTTTAGGATGTTGGTCAGTCCAAGGCTTAAACCTTGTGCCTAAGCCTGCTGAAAATATTATAGAGCGGGGGAAATTTTCCAATTTTCTTTGTTTGAGTGATTCAATACAATCTTTACCTTAAACTTATTCCTCAAATGCCTTGCCAATGCTTCGGCAGCATATACACTGCGGTGCTGGCCGCCGGTGCAGCCAAAATTTATCATCAAACTTTCAAAGCCACGTTTTATGTAGTCTTCCACACTGATATCAATGATGCTGTACACACTGTTTAAAAAATCGGGCATTTTAGTTTGCTGCTCTAAAAAATCTTTCACCGGTTTATCAAGGCCGGATAAATGTTTAAACTCCTCAAACCTGCCGGGGTTTAAAATGCCTCTCATATCAAAAACAAAACCACCGCCATTTTTTGTTTCATCTTTTGGATAACCGGTTTTGATAAACGAAAAACTATTTATCGTAACCACCAATGGTGTTTCATCTGTTGCCTGTACAGGTGTAAATTCTTCTATTACTTCATCGCTGATGCAAAGCTCCAATACTTTTTTAAATTCTGTTACAGCAATCCCAATACTTTGTGTATTGATGAACGATTTTAAATTTTGCAACGCCAAAGGAATACTGGTTAAAAAATGTGCTTTACGTTCGAACAAACCACGAAACCCATACGCACCTAACACCTGCAACAAACGTATCAATACATAACCATTGTACTGGCTGCGAAAAACATCCCGGTCGACTGTTTCTTCTACAATCGATTCAAAAGAGTTGATATAATCTTCCAATAAATTATGTTTCCATTCATCCGGTAAATTGGCTTTTGCCTGCGATAATAAAGAAGCTACATCATATTGCGGTGCACCTTTCATGCCGCCCTGGTAATCTATAAAATGAACACTTTTATCTTCCTTTACCATAATGTTCCTGCTTTGAAAATCACGGAACATAAAAAATTTATACTCGGTGTGAGAAAGGTAGTTGCTCAATGCTTCAAAATCTTTTATCAGTTTTTGTTTGTCGTAGGGCCTGCGTAAAGCATCTAAAAAATAATATTTAAAATACAACAGGTCGGCCATAATGGCTTCCTTACCAAAGGAACTGTTAGTAAGGCATTTTTTATAATCCAACCCTTCGTGGCCTTTTACTTGCAATAAAGCCAGTTGATGCAGGCTTTCTTTGTATAAATTATAAACCGCCAGGTTGTAACCATTCTCTTCTAACTTGTTCAGCAACGATACATCGCCAAAATCTTCCTGTATATAAATGTCTTTTGCTGCATTAACGCACAATATGTGTGCAGTAGCCAATCCCTTCTTTTTAAAGTGATCAGAAAAATAAATGAACGAATCATTTTCTTTTATATTGGCACCATAAGTAGCGATATAATTTTTGTTGGCAGTAAATAAACGAAAATAATGGCGCTCACTACCAGCTTGCGGCAATTTATCAATGCTTACAATGTCATCTTTTGAAAAACTGGAGAACAGTTCTTTTATTCTTTCGGTGGTGGTTTGCATTTTTTTATTTTACTCAGGTAAAAATAGTTTAAATGAAACAGTTACCAAAATGAAAGGTATTAGATTAAAGACAAGTTAAAAAGTATTTGTAAACTATTAATCAAACTTACTTTAACACAACATTTGATTTAAGGATTTTACTTTAGTCAAAATAAAACTGCCAATATGAAAAAAAACATCTTTACATTTATCACTTCCCTTTGCACTTTGTCAGCCTTTAGCCAAGACTCTTTATTGAAAACTTTTAAATTCAGGAACAGTAATTTTCGGGCCATCAGTTTAAATGTTGGCGCTGGCAGTCAGTTTGACCGGCAGGAACTGGGCAGCGGCACACAAAAAAACTCCATTGCTGCAGGAGGTTTTACAGTAAGCTATTATATGGCCAAAAGTACTGACAAAATATTGCTGTTAGCCAATGCTGGTTTGGGAGCCAATTTCTCTGCAAGTAAATCGACTGACCCAATTTATATAGATAAAAGCAGGTCATACTCTGTGCAGCCACAGGTAACTATTCTAAACAAGTGGTTTAAAAAAGAAAGGTTTTTAGAATTGGGTGCAACTTCCTTAGCAAGTAGTGCAGGTACGAAACTTTCAACAACGAACCAATTACCATCAAAAAACCAGCAAGACTTTTTTTCTGTAACATTAAATACCGGCATTGGTATTGGCAGGCTTGAAAATATAACTGATATGCAAAATGCTTTGTGGTTAAATAAGGCATTGCAAAAGGTCAATAGCCTAACTCACGCCTTATCATCAACTGAGCTGAATGAACTTGGCCGAGCAATAACCACCGCCAACAATACCCGTATACTGGATGATAGAAAAAGAGTACAATTTATTCTTGCAACGGTAGATAATTATTTTCAACGAAAAGGCTTGATTACAAAAAATGATATCACTTATTTCAGCAATTTAAATGATATTCTGTTTTTTGCTTTTAACACCCCTCGCCTTTCTGGAACAGAAAAATTCATTCGGTTTTCTCCAACTATAACAGGCTATTCAAGCGATCTTGCACAAAATAACATTACAGATAGATACAAAGCGAAAATATATAATAAGGGGGCATTGCTTTCAATAGGTATTAATAAATATGCGCCGTATAATTTAACCCATCAAAATAATTATGGTGTTTCAATAAACCTTAATTATGTAAGTCTTAATAGTACTCAAAAATATTTTACTTCGGGAAATTTAACCAACCAAACATTGCTTACCCCCGATGTAAGACAGGCTTATTTAAAATTATTTTATGAACACGCCATTTACCCCAATACAAGAACAATTATTTCTTTCAATTTGCAATCGCAAGGTGGTTACCAGGATGTAAACAAGCAAAATAGTTTCTTTGAATCAGTCGCTGCCTTTGCATCAGCAAATTATTTTATCAGCTACCGCACCAGGTTTACCTGCGGTGCAGGAGTTTATTATTCTAATAATGTAACTGAAACCTCGCAATACTTGTATGCTGTACCTGACAGCATTCAATTATACGCCAACGCTGGTTTTACTATAAACATCTAAGCATAAAAAGAGAATACCTCAACAAGTTGAGGCAATCTCTTTTATATGCTACTCTCCTACCGTTTCATCTTTTCTCTTCCTGAATTTCTTCGGGTCGCTTCCATCCATCTGTACAATAGCAGGATAAAATTTCCCCAACACATCTACCAAATTGGTTTGGCTTTGCATCACTTCATAAATATCCTTGTAGGCAAATGGCGCTTCATCCAATCCGCCGCCAATCAATTTTACACCATGGTCTTTTAATTCCTTTTTCAATGCTTCATGTGTAATATTGGCCAAAGCCTTGCTCCTGCTCATTTTTCTTCCTGCGCCGTGAGACGCTGAATTCAATGCTGCCACTTCGCCTTTACCTTTTACAATAAAGCCTGGTGCCGTCATACTGCCTGGAATAATACCCAATACATTTTTTCCTGCAGGCGTTGCACCTTTACGATGTACGATTACTTCATTGCCTTCGTACATTTCCTTCCAGGCAAAGTTGTGATGGTTTTCTACCACCGCCAATGGTTTTTCTCCAATGGCTTTTGCAATTTTTGCATGAATAGTGTGGTGACAAGCGCTTGCATAATCGCCAGCCAAATTCATGGCCAACCAATATTCCATGCCTTCTTCGGTGTTCAAATCTAACCAGGCTAAATGTTTGGCTTCTTTTGGCAATACGGTTTTTTCCATAGCAATTTGCGTATAATGGTTAGCGATACTGGCACCCAATCCACGGCTTCCGCTATGGCTCAATAAACCAACATAATTCCCAACAGGCAATTGCATAGGGTTATCCATATCAGTAATTTCTACTTTACCAAATTCTACAAAGTGGTTTCCGCTACCAGAAGAGCCTAATTGCTTCAACGCTTTGTGTTGCAAATTTTGCAAGAAAGGAATATCATTAAATTCTGTTCTATCCAATACTTCATGTTCAGCCTGTTCGCTGAATTCTCTTCCTGCACCAAACAAAGTATTTGCTACCAACTCTCTTTGAAAATAACTTTCTCTTTTTTTCAATTCATTTGGGTCGGTGGCGAAGATGCTTAAACACATTCTGCAACCAATATCTACACCTACTGCATAAGGAATGATGGCATTGCTGGTTGCCAACACACCGCCAATTGGTAAGCCGTAGCCCTGATGTGCATCGGGCATTAATGCGCCTGCAACAGCAACTGGTAATTTTGCGGCAATTTGCATTTGTGCCAATGCGCCATCTTCAATATGTTTTGCGCCGAATACATTGTAAGCCACTCCTTTTTCATTCAAAGGAATTTCTATTGCTATTTCATCTTCAACCACAATTAATTTTTCAGCAATTTTAGATAATACTTCGTCTGCCAAATAATTTTCTGGTGTTGCCAATACATCTTTTAATATCTGCAAGGCCTCTTCTTCAGTTGAATGTTTAAAGTGTGTACACATGGTATGCATGGCTACACTTACCACTGGCCCTTCCTGGTAGCCAATGGCACGGATTTGTTTTCCGGTTAATTTTAATTTGTTCATTTTTTGTTTGCCTGCAGATTTCGCTGATGGCGCTGATTTTTTAATTTTTCCCACAAAGGCACAAAGCGCACAAAGTGGTGTTTTTTATTTTTTACAATTCTGTTTTGGAGACGAGCAGAAATCCTTGATTAGACTTCAGTGGCGTCCGCCGCGGCGGATTAACATTGGATTTTTATTGGGTTTTTATTAATGCGTAGATTAATGCGTTGGTATCTTCAATCCCATTTCTTTCATCGCCAGCAAAGCTTCTGCATTTCCTATGGCATCGTTTACTGGGTTATGGTCATGTGTTGTTTTTCTGAATAATTTTTTCCATTCCGCATTTAAACCAGTGTCCATCTTCATGCCGCAATACAAATCGCCAATACGCCTTGCTGAAAAACCAAAAGGGTTTTTACCCAAATACTTATGAAAATACCAGTTAATCCATTGCCAATCAAAAGCAGGATTATCACTGATAAAGATTGGGCGGTTTTTAGAATGATCCGATAACCATTTTGCAAATTTTTCCATTACGTCTTTGGGCTGTTCAAATTGTTCATGTTCTTTTCTACTGATACCGCTCACTGCTAATGCTTCAGGAATCCATAATTCCGAAATTGGTTTTGTTTTACCATAAAATGTTTTGCTTAGCGTTGGCTCCAATACAACTGCACCAAAACACACCATCGAATATTGGTGTGGTATTGGCCCGTCTGATTCAACATCTACTATAATATAACTCATCGTTTTGTTTTTAAAATTTAAATATTTTTTTTCTACCAACCTTAAATCCCTACGGGATTATTACCCGAATAATATGTTGTTCGCATTTTAATCAGCACATCATTTATCGCTTCAATATCAGGTTCATCTTTTAAATTAGATTGCTGATACAACAAAGGCAACGCTTCTTTAATTGCTTCTGCCTTTTGAACCAATTCGTCATACTCAAATTTGCCTTCTTTAATTGACAACAAAAATTCTCTGTCTTTACGAAACACATTTATCTTTCCTTCAACTGCTATTTCCTTTGCCATCAACAATAATCTAAATACATGCATCATGTTTTTTGCATCGTAATTCTTGCCATGCGCCATGGTGCTTTTATAACGTTCGTCATTTCGCTTTGCTACCCAATCCCAATATTCTCTATACTCTTTGCAATAAATAGAGTAACTGTCTTTATTAAAATATAACATTGCAATTGGGGTTTCTCCTTTGGGGATGCTGCTTAAACTTACGTCGTTGGCATTTTCTTTTTTTGCTATGCCTGCGTAATTCAAGGCTCCGCTATAATAGAGATTATAACAATCCCTCAATTTATTTATAGCTGTCAACCCCATGTTGTTTTCATCCAACCCTTTATCTTTCAAATAAGCGTACAAAGGAATTGCGTTGCCGTCATCGTACACCAAACAAAAATCCTGCACCAGCTTTCTTTTTTCATCAACAGGATTTATAATTTTCTTTTCCAGTCCATACGCTTTTTTTATTTGTGTAAAAGCATAGTTGGCAAAACTCTGTTCACAAAGCTTAGATAAAAACATCGCTTGATGAAGTAATTCCATGACAGGATGTTTACCCAAAACGCATTTTTCCGGCACATTCAGCATCTCAAAAATGTTAGGATTATTCTTTGCCAGCAACTCTATAAAACGTTTCAATTCATAATATACAATATCATTTGTTTCATTGTTTACCTGGGCAGTATATTCCAATCCATAATATTCTTCTTTGGGTAAAACAAATACACCTTTAATATCTGTATCAGACTTTGGGGTATCCAACCCATAAGATTTACTTCCTGTAATCACTTCAAATATCAGCCAGCCGTTATTTTTTATTGATTCAATGGTCAGTTTTTTCATACAAGTTTTTTATAAAGAATGCATTTAGTAATCGCATATCGGATTTATTATGTTTCAGCCCGTCTTTTGCGGCTTCTATCTTTTCAAATTGTTCTGTTATCCATTTATGCAATGTGTCTTCCTTTTTGTGTAAATACTTTTCACCTACAGTAGCTTTTAATTTTATTAGTTCTCTCAATCGAAACTTGTATTCATCATCTATATATTTCATCAACCCTTCTATTTCCATCGGCAATACAGCATCATCGTTTATTATCCAGTTGCAAGACAGCAAAGATCTTATCAAATAGAAATAACTTTTCAATTTAAATTCTTCGGCATCTTTCAATTCAAACCAAAACTTTTTTGCCAAGGAATGATGATGACAGAAAACAGCTATAGGTGAATAATAATTTGCTATCAAACTTTTAAATTCTTCCTCAAAGCCATCAACAGCAAAATACGTTATTGGCGAATTAAACCTTTCAATTAATGGCGCATTAGATTTTTTTAACAGCACTAAAGATTTTTTAAAATCCCAGCCCGTTATATCCAAATCGCCATCCATTATTTCTATGGTATCTCTTTTTGTATTTAAAGATAAATACCAATCTCTTTCATGCTTATATATAAAGCGTATATCAAAATCACTATCCGGCGAAGGAAAGCCCCAGGCACGGCTGCCTGTTTCGCAAGCGTACAATATTTTTATATTTTTCTTGCGTTCTATTTCTGTTAGTATATGTTTTATGTTTTCCATTTTTTTAATTTACTTTTCTTCTCCGCTTCTATAAAAGCTCAATAAAGATATGTCGTACAAGAGTGCGACGCCAATGAAGCTAAATAGAATTTCTGAAGCTTGGTTCAAAAAAACATTAGGATAACAATTCGCATAACGCACAAGCTGTTCTAACCGCTGAACTATCCCCAACAAATTGGGGAGTGGGATTTGAACCCACGACCTGCCGAGTGATAATCGAAGTAACGCTATGCTACGACACCTAATAAGTTTACAGGGCAACAAATCAAAAAGAGGCTTTAACCATTTGCTCTACCATTGAGCTACCGTGTACATGTTTTATTTAATTGGTACACGAGCCGGATTCGAACCAACACCAAATGCTCACATGAAGTATCTCTTTTTTACGGCACCCGTAAATATTTTATAAAATCAGTGGCAACAAACATGTAGTGGCTTTGTTTTCCTTTAAAGAAGTAACACTACGCTACGGCACACTGAATATTTTTTTAAAATGAAAGGGCGATGATTGGTTGGCGTTATTTTTTCTGTACGGGACTCGAACCCACATTTTGCATAGCATGTTCTACTCATTGAACTAACAGAGCCTAGAAGTAACGCATTGCCTACGGCACCTTTCTTTAATGAGCAACAAAGCAAACAGGGCACATGGCAGGAGTTGAACCTGCTGCTTTCCGCAAGAGCGGATATTCTAGCCAATTGAATTACGAAGTAACCCTGCTTTACGGCATCATTAAAAAATTATGAAAGAGTGACAGAGCGAAAAGAATTTTTTGTTTCGCCATGCAAACATTGCTGCTTGCAGCAGGAATTGAACCCGCAAACCCTTTAGAGGTACCAAATGAAAATTTCACCTGGTGCGTTTACCGATGTATTTCTTCTCTACGACATCTTTCAAAATAATTTCAGGAGTAACAAGCGAAATGAGTTGTGGCCGCTGTCAAGCTGAGGAATTGCACCTCTTTTCGAATTGCTCCGAAACCCTGGCCCATTGTTGGAGACGAAGTAACCCACTTCTAACGACATCCTTACTTTCTTAAAAATTTTTTGCTCAAAGAACTTTTTAAAACACAAAAGAGAAAAGATTATACCGGTAAGCCGTTAAGACGAAAAATATTTGTTTCATTAAAATAAAACGCCTTTCCTTCTTACCGGCAAATCTTTACAGGCCGGTTGCTTCAATCACTTTCATTGCATCACTTCCATCTTCAATAGCTTTCAGCACATTGAAAATTTTATCGCTCCATCCTGCTATCAAATACACATCGTTACGCTGCACATTCAATGGAGTGTTTCCGTAACCTGCCAAATCGAACAGGTACAATTTTGCAGCTGGCGCTATGCTTTTATATTGTTTCCACAATACCGCAATGTTTTCGCCACTGTTATTGCTGTTCCACAATTGACAATCGGTAAACAGCATCACTTTATCCACCACTTTTTTACGTTGCAACAAATCTTTTATTACCAAATAGCCGTTGGTGCTATATCCTACTTCACCTTCCCGATTGTAAAACTCCTGCACATTGGCCAGTATATTTTTCCTGGTCACGTTAATGGTTTTCCAGGTATCACCAAACATACCGGTGATTACATTTTGGCAACGGTTCTGCAACAACATCGCCAACATCAAACCAATATCATACAGCAACACTTTGCTTTTTGCGCTCACTGGCTTTTGCATACTGGCACTAACGTCGGCGGCTATTACCACTTTAGTATCATCATCGTAACCGGCAATATTTGCAGCGCTGTACAATACAGCATCTTCCAGTGCATCCAGCATCTTGCTTACACGGCCATTATCCAACACCTTCAACTCACGGTAGGCAGACAGGAAACGGAATGGCAGTTGTTTGCTGTTAGCCACAGCTTTTTCATCGGCAATAAAACAGCAAACTTTATTCAACGCTTCTTTGCTCACTGCAGCTTCCAGTATATTACGCAGGTTACGCAAAGTAGCCATGTAACCCAGTTTATTGCTAAAAATCAATTCTTCCCATTTTGCTTTTTTTGCAGCCTGCTTCAATTCAACAGTTTCAAATTTTTGCTGTCCTAGTGCACTCAATTCTACTTCCCAGGTAAATGGCACCTGCAATTCATCTTTTACTATTTTGTCAAACAGTATTTGTTGTGCTGCATCTTTTGCTTTTGGGTGAACCAGAAACAAAGCATCTTTCAATTTTACCGCTGCATCTTTATTATATTTTGCAAACTGGTATTCATCAAATTTATTAAAAGCTGCTGCCAAACCTTTTTGCAATTGTTTGCTCAGTTTGTTCAACTGTTTTACATTTTTACGTTCGTTAGCCAATGCGTAGTACGCCAGCAACTCTGCAATTTCATCGGCACGCTGAACCACACGGTTAGCCAGCTTGCTTACCAAAGCATTACCGCTGTATTGCTTTGCCAATTCAACAGTCAATACCAATGGAATGCTACGCAAATACATTTCTTCACGGGCATATACTGCCAGCTTTGCAACAAAGGCGGCATCGTTTTTTGCAATCAATTCTCTCAGGCGTACCAATTTATCAGCCGCTTTTTCATAGAACTGATCGCTTAAAGCTGCAGTAGCTACGGCGGTGTACAATTCCAGTTGTGGAGTTAGTACAAATGCTTTTTCGCCTTCGTAGTTTACAGTTTGTTTTGCTTTGCTTTTCAATCTTAGATTAAACATGTTATACCTCCTTTGTCTTGCCCCTAACCCCTAAAGGAAAAAAGCGTTTGTTATTATTTTGTTTGATAACACAAATTTCTCTGCGAAGTGTGCAATCTATCTGCACAGTAAATAATTATTTTTTACTTTGTCGCTCTTATGAGATTCGAACTCATACTTTGCTTTCGCAACAAGCCGGCTGTAAATACGCTTCCCTACTTAGTTTGATCTTTTCGGTGCACTGTAAACTGTATTTGTTTAAACGCATAGTCTAAACAACATCTTCCGGCCACTCCACGGATACGCAATTTTTCCGCAGCACTTCCTTTTATGCTAAAGAGCGTTTGTAAAGAACTTGTCATTTGCTTTGACAATACAAACTTCCATCGCTTCTGTGCAATCTATCTGCACAGTAAAATCATTTTTAGTATTTTTAAAAAAAGTTTTCAAAATGCCCGTAAACCGCAATGCTTTAATACGTTACCGCACCATTGATAAATGCCTGCAAAACCGCCGTCGCAAATGGACGATAGAAAACCTGATTGATGCCTGCAACGATGCGCTGTACGAATATGAAGGTGTAGATACTAATATCAGCCTTCGCACCATTCGCATGGATTTAAATGCCATGCGAAGTGATTCACTCGGTTATAATGCACCTATTATTGTAATAGAAAAAAAATATTACACTTATGAAGATGCTGATTATTCCATTGCTAATAGCCCGCTTACTTCGCAAGACCTTGGTATTTTGCAGGAAGTATCGCACTTGCTCCGCCAGTTTAAAGGCTTCAGCCACTTTAATGAAGTGAGTGAAATGGTGAATAAACTGGAAGACAAAATTTACAGCGAACAACACCAGCAAGCTCCTGTAATCGATTTTGAAAAAAATGAATTGCTTACCGGTATTGAATGGCTGGATATTTTATACAAAGCCATTGTAAATAAAACCACACTGTTGCTCACTTACCAATCTTTTAAAGCCAGGCAAGCCAGCGATATTATTTTTTATCCTTACCTGCTTAAAGAATACCGTAACCGTTGGTTTGTACTCGGTATGAAAAAGCAAGGCAAAGAAATCATTACCTTTGCACTCGACCGCATTCAAAATATTACTGCACAAGACAAAGAACTTTTTATACTGCACAAAAAATTTGAGCCGCATACTTATTTTGACAACATCATTGGCGTTACCCGTAATTATGCCGAGCAACCTACTACCGTTATTTTTTGGGCAAGCCATTACCATGCACCATACATCAAAACAAAACCTATTCATCCTTCACAAAAAATTGTGGAAGAAGTAAAAGGCGGTACACATTTCAGCATTGAGGTTATTCCAAATTTTGAAATGGAACGTGAGCTTATTGGCTTTGGCGAAGGCATAAAAGTTTTATCGCCTAATAATATTGTGCGTACCATTAAAAGAAAAATTCGATTAATGAAAGAACTTTATGATGCAGCACAAGAGTAACTCGTCCTCATCTCTGAGCAGGATGCCATGGTTTTGAGACTTTGTCTCATGGTCCTATTCATTTAATTCATCACCACTGCATCCCTTCTAAACCCAAACACTTCTGTTCTTTCCATTATATTTTCTTTTTCATTGGGGTTTGCAATTTCTGCTATCGTCATTGGTTTTGTAATGGTGTTGGCAAACCCAAAATGATTAGATAGCCGTTGTGATTTTTCTTTACTCAATTTTCCAAATTCATATTTTGCTATCAGTCTTCCTTTACGCATCAAGGCGCTATCTACCAGCGTTAGCGAATTATTGAAAGTGCAAATCAATTGTACATTTAAAAAATCAGCTAACAAACCATCTGAAATGTTCAACAGGTTTGACACCGAAGAACCGCTGCTGTATTTTCTATCCATAATTATATTTTCTGCATCTTCAATAATCAATACCGTATCAGGATTATCAATCAGCAATTCCACAAACTCCGGATTCATCAAATTATCAGCAACAGTTGGCGACAAAAACAATACCCGCTTTTTTATCTTGCCAATTAAATAACGCAGATAAGTTGTTTTGCCTGTACCAGGTAATCCATGCAGCAACACAATACCTTTGTCTTTTTTTGCATTCAGTCTTTTTCTAATGATTGCATCTGTCTCAATAAAATCATTTTCATAAAAAAGATCCAGGTCAAGTTTTGTTCTTTTAACTTCCATTGCTTTTAAGTCGAGCCCACGGCCGTTCCTTATTATCAGGTTTATTTCCAGAGGTTGACGCCTTTGCCTTGCTTTAAACAGATTCATCATGCTGGTAAGCTCCTGTACAAAATTTTCCTGTTTGCCATCGTGTAATATCTCGCAATAGTTATCATCAAACTCCAGCAGGCAATTGTTTTTTAGAATAACCACTGTTTTATCAAACTGGTATTTTTTAGCTTCCCTTTTGTACCACCTGTATTGATGCACATGGTTAAATAATTGCCCATACTTTTCTTTAAATACTGCAAATGCTTTTTCGCCATCTATATTGTTTATAAAATGTAAAGACGGCAACTCATTAAAGCAATACAGGTATAATATTTTCGTTTCCAGAAAACGGTCATCAAATACATTATTGGCATTGAAGATTTTCTGGGTGAATAAATTGTCCATTTTTATTTTTTTAATTCTTTATAAATTTTTTCTTTAGCTTTTTATTGATGCACTAATGCACAATTTTATTGGCACAGCTGGAGCTTGCAAAAGCATCAGGCTTGGCTTTAAAAACAAATCCCATTCCCATAATATAACCCATGGCATCTTTCAACGCATCATTGCTTTTAAAGTTCGGGTTGGTGTTGATATCAGCATGCACTTCCATATCCACGTTGTACACAGTAAAGATTTTGCACAATTTGTAAGCGATGTCAATACTCTTTGCCACTTCTGTAAGCATCCTTTGTTTGATGCTCATTTTTTGCAAAGTGGTTTCGTTGTTGATGTACATAAAACCTCCTTTACCTTTTCGTATAAAAACGATTACGGTTGCAAACTCGGTTTCCTTTCCCTTCACCTGGCTATCGGTACCAATACATACTTTCAATTGATGCCCCATTTCTTTTTCTTTTACTATAGCGGCCCTTACTTCATCTTCAATTGAGCGAAGTATTTTTTGTCCGTTAAGTTTTCTCCATTGCTGCTGGTCTGTTTCCATTGTTTCATTTTTTTGTTTACCAACTTTTGTTTTTTAAATTGGGTTACATTGGTCCGGTATTTACGGGATTCAACATTTTTTTGGTCATCATTTTTCACATTGTATAAAATCCAATATTTCATACAATGATTTGTTTTTAAATAAATTTATTTCGTTATGTTTTTCCAGCTCTTTATTAGTGCTCCAACTTTTCCAATTGCCTTGCAATAATTTTGCTTGTCTTCCTCTTAAATCATTTCTTTCCAGATAATTTGCAATCCATTTTTTTTCTGAATCCACCTGGCCATCTCTTAAAGGTTCTTTATAAATCATATTTGCCCTTATCTTTAATTCAAAGCGCCATGGCTCAGTAAAAACAATTTGTTTATAAAAACCCGTTCTAAAATCAAAATACCATTCCTCAGTAAAAAACTCTCTTTCTGCATCTGTAAAATCAAGTTGCCAAAATCTATAGTCTCTTAATTTTAAAAGATGTTGTTCCGTAACGATGTATATCTTTTTACCATTCCTTTTCCTTTTTACCTTAAAATCTTTACGCCAATGGTATTCATAAGTATTTATCTTTTTCAAGATGTTTTCAAAAAATTCAGCCTGTTCACTTCTTGCCACATCATCTCTTAAAACATAATGCCTGATCCATCCTTTTTGCACTGGGGGATGAAGTTCCTTGAATCCCAAAGTCCTTATTTGCCTTCTAAGTGTTGTTTCTCTTTTATCAAGCTGAATTAACTGCTTGTCAAAATCTTCGTACTGCATTCTTTTCTTTTGCCTTGCAGTACGCATACGGTAACAGAGAATTTCTTCTCCATACTGTCTAATAAGTTTTGTGTCCATAATGATTTGTTTTTTTGTGATCGAAAGCTCCTGTGCCATTGTACGAGCTGCGTATTTATTTTCATTATGAACTGTTCTGTTTTTTTCATTGTTTAAATTTTAATTGCATCAATACAAGGATTCGAACCCTGCCAGATAGTGTTGGAAGCTATCATGCTACCGCTACATCATACTGATATATTTTTGTGGATGAAGCAAGGCTCGAACTTGCACTACCAGCTCTTCAGACAGGCACTCTACCATTGAGTTATTCATCCATTGTTTGTTACAGATTTTTTGATTGATTTCTTTTTTCCTCTTAATCGAATTCACCTGTTATCAAACAATTATTTATTTTTTTTGAGTCCTGTAAAAGATTCGAACTTTTTTCTCCCGATTTGCAGTCGGGTGCATACAGCCATGTCTGCCAGCAGGACGTTTGCGGAGAGTAAAGGATTCGAACCTTTGCATCGAATAACGATGATGGCTTAGCGGGCCATTACAATACCACTCTGTCAACTCTCCAAAATATTTTTTGCGCACAGAGAAAGAGATTCTAACTCTTGATCCGTCTACCGGTGGACAGTCTGTTTTCAAGACAGCATCCCTGACCAACCGGACTCTCTCCATGGTGTGAGTGATAAGACTCGAACTTATTCAGCTAATAAAGCAACGGTTTTACAGACCGCTACGGCTCTCCAACTCCGTCGCACTCACATTTTTTGAGGATGAAGAAAGATTCGAACTTTCAACCAGATGCCTAACAAACACCTGCTCTACCGTTGAGCTATTCATCCATTTGTAGTTCCGGTGAGACTCGAACTCACAACCCCCGAATTAAAAGTCCGGTGCATCTAACCATTGAGCTACGAAACTGTTTGTGATGATTAAAGGATTTGAACCTTTAACCACTATCGTATCAGGATAGTACTCTACCAGTTGAGTTAAATCATCATTGTTGCGACCACAAGATTCGAACTTGCATCTTCAGGCTTATGAGACCTGCATGTTACCATTACACTAAATCGCAATTGCATCTTGTTGACCCGATTGGATTTGAACCAATAACCTTTTGCGTATAAGGCAATTGCTCTTACCATTGAGCTACAAGTCATTTTTTTGTTGGCTTAACAAGATTCGAACTTGTATCCCTGCGTTCGTAGCACAGTGCTCTTATCCGTTGAACTATAAACCAATTTGTGCGGCTTCCAGGTTCGAACTGGATACAACCTTCTTATGTTTACCTCTTAGAAAAAGAGGAAGTAGATCATGTTACCGATACACCAAACCGCATTGGTTGACTCCGGGGATCGAACCCTGTTCCCTGCATGCACAGTGCAGTACTTTACCAAATAAGCTAAAGCCAACATTTAATCTTGTGCAGTATGAGTGATTCGAACACTCTCCTCCGGTTTGGAAGACCGGCACGCCGCCATCAACGCATATACTGCAATTCATTTGGTTATCGAGGATAGATTCGAACTATCATCTCCAGAGTCAAATTCTGAAATGCTGCCATTGCACCACTCAATATTTTTTGCGGTTCGTACGGGAATCGAACCCGTAGCGACAGATCGACAATCTGTAATGTTAGCCGTTACACTAACGAACCGTGATAGCGGAGTATTGATTGACGCAATACTGCACGCTATTGTTTCAAAAGGTTTGCAGTCTGTACCAGGTTCGAACTGGTATCATCAAGTAGAAAGCTTGATATCCTTAACCATTAGACGAACAGACCATTTGTATAGTAGACAGGATTCGAACCTGCAGCCTCTCCAGTCCAAGTGGAGTATCCAACCGTTGGAATGCTACTATATTTTGTTTTCTCCTATTTAAAGAATTTTTAAAAACTTCCCCGTTGCATCTCACGGGGAAAGCTTTACTCCTCCTTCTGCATCTAATATTTTATGCGTTTTCTTATCCAGTTGCCAATGTTTTGCAAAAACGCCTGCATTACCCAAATCACTATTAAGAATGTCATACAGTTTTATTTTTGAGGGCATAAAAAAAGCCCGGTCGTTTTTTACGACCGGGCCTGCTTAACAAGTATTTTTTACTTACTCGTTCGCTGCACACACAGTCGTGTTGTATTATAATTTTCCTTTGCATCAATAAACAAATCACTATAACCTACAGGCATACCTGCGCCATACCCATTCGGCGAAAGGTTACATTGTATCAGTTGTTTACTCCGTTGCTGTTGATGATGCATCTGAATTTATTTTGTTTATATTATTTTTCATTCACTACACCATTACTTGATTTACACTTGGTTAATGCGTTTTAAGTTTCAAACCATGAAAATCAAAAAGCCCCGCTTTGTAGGCGGGGCTCAGGTTATAGAGAATTAGTTGTTGTCTTATTCTTCAGCATAACATGCCCCGCAATTGGTATCATAGCCTTTCGGACTAAACCAATTTATCATTTCAATATGTAGTTGACTGCGTGACATGTTTGTTGTTTAAAATTTTGTTTTGCAATGCAAAGATGAATTTATTTTTTTGATATCGCCAAATATATTTTGATAAATTTTTAAAATATTTTTTTGAAGATAAAATTACGTCAGCTGAAAGTGTAGCAGAATCAATGGTTTCAGAAGAATGAAAAAATATTTTTTGTTGTGTTTTTTTCATCAATACGGCATCCCCAAAAAATCTTTAATCACCACATCCTTAAAACTCTTGGCTAAAAAAGACATATCTGTTTCCGTCCATTTGGGATTGGTTGCCCAGGCTACAGCTTTTCTTGCAAAATCTTTTTCCCAATCCTGGCTGATGATGATTGTTTGCACGGTTAAATTGCCCATCAAAAAATCTTTGAGCTCTATAGAAAAATAAGGAATAGCAGTAACAAAATCTATGATCTCTTCTTCGGTAACTTGTACTATTTCTTTTGCAAAATAATTATCCGCCACTTTTCTTCGGTAGTGAATAGTAATTTTTATGCAATCGCTGATTAGGTGCAGTAAATATTCTCTTGTAATTCCTTTCATAAAAAATTTATTTAAAATAATTTTCCTTGTCCGCCAGGCACACGAAATTTTGTAGCGTCCAAACTCCATTCTTCTGCATTCATGTTATAAAGTTTTCCGTATTTTTTATAGGTCTGTGATACCATGTCGGCAATGTTTCCTTCGCCACGCATACGTACACCCCAGCGTGTGTCGTTTACTTTTCCATCGTGGCTTTGTTCAATCAAATGCCAAACCTTATCTGCATGGTTAGGGAAATTTTTATACAGCCAATCGTGAAATAAAAATTTAATAGCGCCATTGATCCTGATGAAAGTATAAGCAGTGAATGTGGCACCATTATCTGCGGCAGCTTTCATAATGCGCTGCATTTCGTGTTCGTTTAAACCAGGAATCATTGGCCCCAACATAATGCCCATGCGTACGCCAGCGCTGCTGAGTTCGTTAATCACTTTTAATTTTTGTTTAGCAGTTGTAGTACGTGGCTCCATAGCACGGCGCAAATCTTCATTAAAAGAAGTGATGGATACCATGGCAGACACAATTCCTTTCTTAGCCATTTCCTGCAGCACATCTTTGTCTTTTAATATCCAGCTATTTTTTGTAAGGATACCAACCGGCTGATTGAACTCATTACAAACTTCGAGTAGCCCCCGGGTTAAGCGGTACTTTTGTTCGGCTGGTTGATAGCAATCGGTATTGCCGCTGAGCATGATGGGTGTGGCATCCCATTTGGGATGCATTAAAAATTTACGCAGCAATTGCGGTGCATTTTTTTTCACAATTATCTTTTGTTCAAAATCGAGCCCAGCGCTGTAACCCCAGTATTCATGCACATTACGGGCATAACAGTAAATGCAACCATGTTCGCAACCGGCATATGGGTTCATGCTGTAGCCCATGCCTACGTCTTTGCTTTCTACTTTGTTTACAATGGTTTTGCTTTGTTGCTCTATGTATTGAGTGGGCACATTGCTGGCTTCCCAATCATCAATGCCTTCAATATGTTCCTGCGTTTTTTCATCTTTTAAAAAACGGTTTTTGGTATTGAATTGTGCACCTCGTCCGGCTAAATATTGTACGGATTCTTCTTGGGATGCAGCTGATACTTTATGATGGTCTTGCCGAAACTTTTGCGGTTGTTTATTTACGGGAGAGTTTGATTCAGTATCCATAATATTTTTGTTAGTTTGTGATGATTGTTACTTAAATTTTGCCACGAACTTCGACAAGCTCAGTATGACAATGCACAGATTATTTTGCCCGCAGATTAGGCAGATGTCGCAGAGTTTTATATCGCTTTCTTTAACGCCCAATATAGAACTGATATACAACAGTGCGATGCCAATGAAGTTGATTAAAGAAATATAGTTGGGTCCAAAAAAATATTCCCGTTTACTCAATTTTTCATTCAGACAAATAAATCTCCTTGCGTAGTGTTCACCGGCAAATTTTGAAATTCAAAGCGTTGTACAATTTCATATTTCAATTCGCCGACCGGGCGTTTTAACAAGAGCATGCTATCGGCAATAAACCTTCCGGTAAAATGCCGGTGGCTGTATTCGAGCCAGCCTTTTTCATATTGCCGGGGTTCCAATTTTCGTGCAATGGTTAAATGGGGATCTAAAATAAAATGCGGTTTGTTATCTGCCTCCAGCTTCATTAATTTTTGTGTTTCGGTGCGTATTTGTTTTACCAAATTTTGTATGGGCACTTTACTGGTGATATTAATAAATATGGTGTGGCTGGGAAAACTGCCGTAGTCCCTCAATTCAATTTTTACAGGCTGAAAACCCATGCCTATAATTTTTAAACGGTTGATGATTCGCTCTTCCAACATTGCGTATTGTACAAATTTTACCAGCGCAATATGTGCCTTGCTGTACAAAGCCGAATTGTTTTTATAGGTATTATAAAACTCCTGCTTTACGTGCATGATTTTATTGCGTAATTCCTCGTGCGGATTTAATACCAGCAGGTATTCATTTACCTTATAACCTGGTACTGTGTTGATTATATTTTTCATACCGAATGGTTTACATTTTTGTTATACACATTGTCGATAAAAGGTACACAATTATTTTGCTTTACCAAATATTTTAGCATAAATTTACTAAATATATTAGTTAATAAGCAAATAAATTTTATGGAAGAAGAATATTTTTTCGGCAGCGGCTACAAAGGCACCAAGCAGTTTATGCAACAGGATATACCTAATGCCAATGCTACAGGTTTTGGTGCGGCGGCAGATGATTATATGGAACGTGGTATTGACCTGAACGAGCAACTGATAATGAATAAACCAGCTACTTTTTTTTTCAGGATGAACAGCGAAGCGATGACAGGCGCTGGTATAAAGCGTGGCGACGTTTTGATTGTTGACCGTTCCTTAAAAGCGGCTAATGGAAAAATTATTGTAGCCGTTGCTGATGGAGAAATGATGGTACGGAGGTATACAGCAACCATGAACCGGGTATTTTTAAATGCAGAGCATGAAAAGTTTAAGCCGGTGGAAGTGGGGGAATTTATGAGTTACCAATGCTGGGGCGTAGTTACCTGTGTGATACATGTTATAGATAACAACCTGGCAGCTTTTTTAAATAATGGTACCGGGCGCAGGGAAGACAGGGAGTTTAGCCATATTTCAAAACGTGCTTTTAAAAAATAAGCAGGCATGAAAGCTATTATAGATTGTAACAGTTTTTATTGCAGTTGCGAAAGGCTGTTTCAACCCCACCTGGATAACAAACCCGTTGTTGTGCTCAGCAATAACGATGGTTGTATTATATCCCGAACCGATGAAGCAAAAGCAATAGGCGTGGGAATGGCAGGCCCGTATTTTCAGGCTAAGCCACTGATAGAAAAATATAATGTAGCCACGTTTTCTTCCAACTATAATTTATATGGCGATTTAAGCTGGAGGGTAATGGAAACCTTGCGTATGATTTTGGGAGAGGGCAATGTAGAAGTATATTCTGTTGATGAAGCTTTTTTAAACCTGGATGATTATAACGATAAGGACTTGTACCAGGTAGCATTGCATATCAGAAAAACGGTGGAACAATGGACAGGCATAAAAGTGTCGGTTGGTGTAGCGCCAACCAAAGTATTATCTAAAGTAGCTAACCATTTAGCTAAAAAAAATAAAATTGCTACTCAATGTGTGGTAGTGCTGGACAGTAAAGAAAAAATAAATGAAGCATTGCAAAAAACTCCTGTTGATGAAGTGTGGGGCATTGGCAGGCAAAATGCCTCAAAACTGAAATATGGCTGGAATGTTCATACTGCATTTGAATTAAGCAAGCTTAGCGTTGAATTTGGAAAGAAATTTTTAGGCGGCATTACCGGCATACGCCTTATTAAAGAATTAAGGGGCGAGCCTGTAATGGCTATAGAAAAAGAGTTATTAAATAAAACAATGATTTCCACCACCAGGATGTTTGGCAGTCCTGTAAAAGATATCAATGATATTAAAGAAGCGATCGCTACCTATACATCGAGAGCTGCGGAAAAGCTGCGGCGGCAATATAGTGCAGCCCATACTGTTAGTATATTTATAGTTCCCAAAGAGCAAAGCCACAGCACTTACTTTAGGCATGGGCCTACTATCAGCAGTTATATTAGGTTGCCCCTGGCTACTTCCATTACCAACGAACTGATAAAGCCTGCGGTGCAACTGGTAGACCGGTTATACCAGCAAGATGCGATATACAAAAAAGCGGGTGTAATGTTAACCGATATTGTTCCTGATACAAGGATACAAGGCAATTTATTTTTGCCGGAAAAGAAAAATGGCGGACGGATGCTGATGAAGATGATTGACAATATTAATTTCAGCCAACGGGATGATATATTAAAATTTGCTGCCAGCGGCACTGTTAAAGACTGGAAAATGCGTATGGAGCTGCGAAGCCCCCGTTATACTTCAAGGTGGGATGAATTATTTGAGGTAAAATGATACCGGTAGTTTACCTCCTAAATCGTACATTTATTTTCCTAAACTTATCGCATGAGAAAAATATTTGTACTGCTGCTTTTACAAACTGCAACATTGCTTTGCTTTTCACAAAAAACAATTGCCATCCGTTGCGGCAAATTGGTAGATGTAAAAAACAGTGTCATCTTAAATAACCAGGTAATTGTTGTAAGCGATAATAAAATAGCATCGGTAACAGATGCAGCTTCCTTTAGACAAAAAACAGATTCTGTCATTGACCTCAGCAATTATTATGTGTTGCCGGGATTGATAGATTGCCATACCCATGTTTTATTGCAAGGCGATATCACCAGCGAAGATTATGATATGCAGTTATTGAAAGAATCTGTTCCCTATAGAACATTGAGGGCTTCTAAAAGTTGTTATCAATCTTTGATGAATGGATTTACTACCATCCGTGATTTAGGAACGGAAGGCGCAGGTTATGCAGATGTGGATTTAAAAAAAGCTATTAATAAAGGCGTGATACCGGGCCCAAGAATGTTTGTTTCTACATTAGCGATAAACACAACGGGGCATTACGCTGCTTCCGAAAAAGAATATGCCTGGGAACTGCATATGCCAAAAGGCTTACAGGAAATTACTGGTGCCGATGAAGGCAGAAAAGCAGTAAGAGAACAAATTGCGCATGGAGCCGACTGGATAAAAATTTATGCCGACCGTGGCTATTACAAAACGGCAAATGGTGAATATAAAAGTATTCCCAATTTTACTAAACAAGAAATTGAAGCTATTGCGGATGAAACGGCAAAGAGCAGGCGAAATTTTGCTGCACATGCTGTAACACCTGATGGCATTATCTATGCCATTAATGCCGGCGCCAAAACCATTGAGCATGGCTTTGGCATGAATGATGAATGTATGAAACTGATGGTGCAGAAAAATGTTTTTTGGTGCCCTACTATTTTCATCAATGATTATGTTGCCGAAGGAAGGTTGAAAGCGGGCAGCCCCATCAATAAATATTTTAGTGAAACAGAACCTGCACTTTTTAAGAAAGCGATGCAGTACGGCGTAACGATTGCGTATGGTACCGATATTGGCGGCTACGACTGGAATAAACCGCAGGCAAAAGATTTTGAATATTTTGTAAACTATGGAATGGCGCCGATGCAAGCCATAAAAACAGCTACTGTTACCGCTGCAGAATTATTAGGCCAGCAAGGATTGATTGGAGAAATTACGCCAGGTGCATTTGCAGATATTGTTGCAGTAAAAGAAGACCCTTTGGCAAATATTAAAGTGTTGCAACAAATTAAATGGGTAATGAAAGATGGTGTGATTTATAAAAACATTAAATAAACATTAATCGAACAAACCTTTTTGTTTAGCGCCGCCTTCAATAAATGCTGGCTTAATTAAATGCAATCCCATTGCTTCATTCATCTTATCTACCAAATAAGCTGTTAGCTCAGGCGAAGTGGCTTGATCATATACTTTATTATGCGTAGCATTAAATTCAATGGAATTGTAATGCTCTACATAATGCTGCAAAAAATTTTTATCTTTTGTTTTGGGCGGATAAATTTTTCCCACCCATTCTGTTCTGCCTCATTTGGCACAGCCTAAATATACTTTAGCCCTTTAAACTTTTTACCGCTTAAAACTGCTTTATTAAATGCAGGTTCTTAAGGCGAAGAAAAATCGATCCTGCCTAATTCCTGCTCTGGCACTCTCCCAAATTCCAAAAAAAATATTCTTTATGTAAATCTACAACAATGCTGTTTTCTATTATGGGTATTTTTTTATTTATACAACCGTTTATCCTTAACATTAAAGTAACTTCATACCAATTATATTAATTTTATTATTGAGAAAAATAACGACAATGCAAAAAGCGCAATTTGGAATGATAGGCTTGGGAACAATGGGCCGCAATTTGGTATTAAATATGGTTGACCATGGTTTTAGCGTTGCAGGTTACGACCGCAGTGCCGATCAGTTGAACAGATTGTTGGAAGAAGGAAAAGGCAAAGCAGTAAAGGCATTGCCCACCATGGCCGAATTTGTAAACAGCCTTGAAACACCACGTCGCATTATGATGCTGGTGCCAGCAGGAAAAATTGTAGATGCGGTGATTGATGAAATAAGCCCATTGCTACAAAAAGGAGATATTTTAATTGACGGCGGTAATTCGCATTATACAGATACCGATGCAAGAATTGCACGGCTTGTTCCCACAGGCATACATTTTACAGGCATGGGCGTAAGCGGTGGCGAAGATGGTGCAAGGCTTGGCCCAAGCATGATGCCTGGCGGAAATATTAATGGTTACGCCGAATTAAAAAATATTTTAGAAAAAATTGCCGCACAAACTGATGAAGGCCCTTGTGTAACTTTTGTAGGTAACGGCAGCGCTGGCCACTATACCAAAATGGTTCATAACGGTATCGAATACGCTATTATGCAATTGATAAGCGAAGTGTATGCCATATTAAAAAATGCAGCTGGGTGCGGCAATGATGAATTACACACCATTTTTGCTGATTGGAATAAAGGGGCTTTACAGTCTTTTTTAGTAGAGATAACTGCTTCCATTTTTTTACAACCTGATGATGTTGACAGTTCCAAAAGGTTAGTGGATATGATATTGGACAGGGCTGCACAAAAAGGCACGGGCATGTGGACCAGTGAAAGCGCTTTAGAACTGCATATACCTGCGCCTGCAATTGATGAAGCTGTTGCTGCAAGGGATTTATCTGCCTATAAAAAAGAAAGAGAATTGATTGATGCGTTTAGGTCTGCTACCTCAATTAAAACTGTTACAGATAAAAAACAATTGATTCAGGACTTACATGATGCTTTGTACTTTGGTATGGCAGCAAGTTATATACAGGGATTGCATTTACTGCAAAGTGCATCGGATGCATATAAATATGAAATTAATATTGCAGAAGTAGCACGTATATGGAAAGGTGGTTGTATTATTCGATCTGTAATGCTGAACGATATCCGTAAAGCTTATGTGGGCAATTCTTCCTTAAAAAATTTATTAACGGATAAAGTATTTTACAATTTGCTTGAACAAAAAAGAGCAGGGTTGGTGAATGCCTTAAAAACAGGTATGGATAATAAAATTGCCATGCCGGTATTAAGCAGCAGCCTAAGTTATTTTGATATGTTCAGCACGGGCAGGTCGGGTTCAAATTTAATACAGGCACAACGTGACCTTTTTGGCGCACATACTTACCAAAGAATTGATAGGGAAGGAAATTTTCATACCAACTGGAGTTAATTTAAAACATTCAATATGAGCAAAAAAAATTTGCCGCCTACAACTATTGTTGTTTTTGGTGGAACAGGCGACCTTACCAAACGTAAACTGGTACCAGCTTTTTATAATTTGTATATAGGCAATCATATGCCTGAAGATTTTCGTATTATTTTAATTGGACGAGATGAGGATAAGGATGATAATTATAAGAAAGATTTGCATGCGGCAGTAAATGAATTTTCCAGAACAGGTAAAGCAGACGAAAAACCATGGAAATTATTTTCTGAACAATTGATTTATTTGAGGGGCGACCTTGTATTACCTAGTTTATATAGTGACCTTAAAGCTGAATTAGCCAAACTAGAAAAAGGATATGGCCAGCGTGGACAGCGCCTGTTTTACATGGCCATTCCACCAAAATATATTGAAAACGTTGCAGACGGATTATTCAACAGCAAGATCAGCAATAAACCTGCAATGGACAGGATGGTTGTTGAAAAACCTTTTGGCTCAGATCTTACCTCAGCAAAAAAATTAAACGCTTTTTTACAAAAGCGTTTTAATGAAAAGCAAATATTCCGCATTGACCATTACCTGGGAAAAGAAACGGTACAGAATATTATGGCATTCCGTTTTGCCAATTTTATTTTTGAACCATTGTGGAATAATAATTTTATCGACCATGTACAAATTAGTGTAGCCGAACAGGTTAGTGTAGGCAGCCGTGGGGGATACTATGATACTAGTGGAGCTTTGAAAGATATGATACAAAACCATTTGTTACAATTACTTTGTGTAATAGCTATGGAGTGCCCAGGTAAATACGAAGCAGAAGCAATCCGTAATTCAAAATTGGCAGTACTAAAAAGTTTGCGTGTATTTAAGCCTGCAGATGTAAGCAAACATATTATCCGCGGGCAGTATACAGCATCAACAGTAAATGGTGTAGCGCAATTGGGTTACTTGCAAGAAGATGCGGTTGCTAAAAACTCTACTACAGAAACTTTTGTTGCCGGTAAATTTTTTGTTGATAATAAACGCTGGAAAAATGTGCCGTTCTTTTTACGTACAGGAAAAAGTTTGCCTAAGCAAGCTTCTGTAATTGTGATACAATTTAAAGAATCGCCGCAAAAATTATTTAAAGATGATATTACACCCAACCGTTTAATAATAAGCATCCAACCGGAGCAGGAAATAAGTTTGTTGTTTGAAAGCAAAATTCCTGGTGTAAAAATGAAACTGAAACCAGTGGAAATGGATTTTACTTATAAAGAATCCTATTCTGAAGCAACACCAGAAGCATACGAAGCACTATTGCTGGATGTGATGGAAGGCAATGCAACTTTATTTATGCGTAGCGACCAGGTGGAAGCCGCCTGGAAAGTAGTAACGCCAATTCTTGAGGCATGGAAAAAAGCGCCGGGCAAAGGATTACATATTTATAAAGCCGGCACCTGGGGGCCTGCGGCAGCAACGGCATTATTAAGGCCTTATGCAAAGGATTGGATATTATTACCGGAGATAAAAAAAAACGTTTCGATAAACCCGGCATGACAACCCTTTGATAAACTCAGGATGACAAAACAATTATGACACCAATTACGATAAAAACAATTTGGCCCGATGCTTTAGCATTGAGCCGTGCTGTCGCACATTTAATCGTTGAAGAAAGTAATAAAGCTGTTGCAGCAAAAGGTATTTTCACTATTGCATTATCAGGAGGCAATACACCGAAATTATTGTTTCAATTATTGGCGCAGGTTCCGTATAAAAATAATATTCCCTGGAAAAAAATAATTTTTGCTTTTGGCGATGAACGTTTTGTTGCGCCAACAAGCGATGAAAGCAATTATAAAATGGCTTGTGATGCATTACTAAATCATGTTGCAGTGCCAAAGAAAAATGTTTTAGGTATTCAAACGGTGAAAGTAACGCCTGCGCAATCTGCTGCATTATATCAAAAGGAAATAAAAAAATACGTAAGCACTAAACAACCTTTTGATTTGGTTTTATTGGGGATTGGCGAAGAAGGGCATACTGCATCCATATTTCCTGAAAGCCCTTTGTTGTCAGATAAAAAAGATTGGGTGAAAAATGTTTGGGTAGAAGAAAAACAAATGGACCGCATTAGTTTTACCTTGCCATTTATTAACCAGGCAAAAAATATTGCGTTCTTAGTAAGCGGCAATAATAAAGCGGCAATAATAAAAAAAGTATTTTCTAAAAGCGGTGCTGCTTTGCCTGCCGCAATGGTGAAAGCAACACAATATACATTTTGGTTTTTAGATGAGGCAGCAGGTTAGTCACGGACACTTCGACTTCGCTCAGTGCACAGATTAACATGGATAAATACAATTATACTTTGTTTTTTAGTTTTTCATAAATTACAATTGTCATCATTATCAAAAGCATTCCATAAAAAATATCCTCAAAAGGAATGGAATAAATTCTTATCCCTAAATTTTCTGCATCATTATATTGTACAACAGGCAAAGCTGTTAAAAATCCATTTACAATTAAGAATGGGATTAGCATGATGCAATATGAGATCAGAAAAGTAGTGGCATCAAAAAGCTTGATGTGGTCTTTTTGAGAATAAATAGCTGCAATAAAAAGTGCATTTAGGATAAAAGTCCAGCTGGTGTAATGCTTAGCATGAAAAATAATTCCCACTACCCACAATGCCAACCCAATGGTTATCAAAATCACATTGCCACCACTTTTATTTTTCAGGTTGGGAAAATACGTTTTAATGCATTGATAAATAAATACACAACAATAAGGCACCACAAAAAAGAAAAGCACTTCTTCTATTGGTAAATTATAAATTTTTATACCGGTTATATATTCCGGGTTAAAACTCCAAACGCCTTTTGCAGTAAAATAAAAATCCCAAAGAATGTATAGCAATGCCGGCAACAGCATGGCAGGAAAAAGATATTTGTAGCTTTTATAAAAAGCTACTTTCTTATCAAAACTCAATAGCAGCGGGCCGCCAAGTGATGCGCCTAAGATGATAAAATATGTAAAGTGATTATTCAAAGTGTACTCACTTTTATAAAATCAATAAAAAATTATTATGGCGTTTCATTTTTTCGTTTGAAACTATCATTTACCAAATATACACCTGCAATGGCAACCGCACCGCCAACAGCTATATAGATACTCAAATGTTCTTCGAAAATATATACACCTAACAAAACAGCAACAATTGGATTTACATAAGCATAAAGTGATGCTATTGAAGTAGGCAATCGCTGTAAACTATAAATGTAAGCGATGAAAGTTAGTACCGAACCGATGATTACCAAATATAAAATCGCCTCCCAGGCTTCTATAGGAATTGTTGTAATCTTCACCGTATTTCCAGTAGCGTATGATACACTAAATAAAGCAATACTTGAAATAAGCATCTGTAACCCCAAACTAAAATAAGGGTTAAAATTTGCTGCCCGCTTTTTAGTGTACACGCTACCTAAGGCCCAGGAAATAGTAGCGATAACAGACAAGAAAATCCCAAGGCGAAAATCGGCATTTAAAAAATCTTTAAGGTGGTCGTAAAAAATAATGCATACCCCACCAAAGCCAAGCACCATTCCGGCTATTGCTTTTCGTGGCATTTTATCACCGTCAAACATGGAAATAATTACAATCCACAAAGGGAAAATAGCACCAATGATTGCACCTAACCCACTGGAAATATATTCAACCCCCCAGGTGGCAAGGCCATTGCTTATCATAAAATTTAAAAAACTCAACATCAATATGGTTGCCCATTGTTTTCCTTTTGGCCACCGGTGTTTTGTAAAAAGAAAATAGATAAGGTAAACAGAGCCACCCAACACTTGCCTTATTGCGCATAGCTGCAGTGCTGGCATATATTTTACGCCTTGCTTGGATGCAAGCCATGTAGTACCCCAAAAAAAGCATACCCAAGCTAATGCAAGCAATGCTTTTTGTTTGGATGTTTTGGATGAAAGCAATGGTTGTTAGTGTTTGAAGTGACGCAAGCCGGTTATCACCATTGCTAAATGATGTTGCTTGCAATATTCAATGGAATCGTTATCACGTATGGAACCACCGGGTTGAATAAACGAAGTGATGCCGGCAGCATGTGCAATTTTCACACAATCGTCAAAAGGAAAAAATGCATCGCTTGCCAAAACAGCTCCATTCAAATCAAAATTAAATTGTTGTGCCTTTACAATTGACTGGCGTAAAGAATCAACACGAGACGTTTGCCCGCAACCCTTACCAATCAATTGTTTATTTTTTACCAATGCAATGGCATTGCTTTTTAAATGTTTGCAAACAATATTTGCAAAACTAAGATCGTCTTTTTGTGCTGCTGTAGTTTCTACGCCGCCAACTTCTTTCCAATCGGTATAATTTCCTTCATCATTTTGTTGCGTAAGGATACCATTTAAGATGGAACGATGCTGTATTGTGAGTGATGGGTTGTCAGTTGTGAGTTGCAGCAGGATCCGGTTCTTTTTAGTTTTTAAAATATCCAATGCTTCACCTTCATAGTCGGGCGCAATCAATACTTCAAAAAATATTTCATTAATAGCTATTGCTGTTGCCTTATCAATGGTGCCGTTACAAACCAATACGCCGCCAAATGCACTTTCAGGGTCGCCTGCAAGTGCAGCCTCCCAACTTTCTTTTACGGTTGTTCTTTGTGCAATACCGCAAACGTTGGTGTGTTTTATAATGGCAAATGTTGTTTCAGTAAATTCATTAATGATTTGTATGGCAGCATCTAGGTCTACCAAATTATTATACGACAATTCTTTGCCATGCAATTTATGAAAAACTTCTTTCTGGTTGCCATAAAAAACACCCTGCTGGTGAGGGTTTTCGCCATAACGCAATACCGATTTTGTTTTATTGAATGGATTGATGAAACTGGTATGGTTAAAATAATTGGAGATTGCCATATCATAACCCGTACAAACATCAAATGCTTTTATGGCAAACATGCGGCGTTGTTCCAATGTAGTTTCGCCTTTTTGTTCTTTCAAAATTTCTTCCAGTAAATGATAATCTTTTTTAGCAGCAACAACTACCACATCTTTATGGTTTTTTGCAGCGCCACGTATCATACTCGGACCACCAATATCTACCTTTTCAATAATCAGCGCTTCATCATTTGTTGAAGCAACCGTTTCTTCAAAAGGATATAAGTCAACAATTACCAGGTCAATTTCTGGAATATTGTATTGCTTCATTTCTGCCACATGCTGTGCATCGTCACGCTTGCCCAAAATACCGCCAAATACAGATGGATGCAATGTTTTAACCCTGCCTCCTAAAATAGATGGATAGCTGGTTAACGACTCAACCGGCACACAGGGAATCTTTAAATCTTCAATAAATTTTTGTGTGCCGCCTGTGCTGTAAATAACTGCACCGATGTTATTTAATTCCTGTACAATATTTTCCAGGCCATCTTTATAAAAAACGGAAATAAGTGCCGACTTTATCTTTTTTTGCATGTCGAAAACTGGTTATAGGTCTACAATGAAAGCTCCCTTTCCGGGAACTGAATGGAGTTGCAAATGTAGTTCTTCGCAATCTTTTTTCCATTTGCCAATTTTCCACAAACTGTTAGAAGCGTCAACTACATATTGCTTGCAGTTGAAAACCGCCGCCAGTTGCTGAATGTAGAGTTTTGGACTTTTGCTGATGATAATTATATCAACATTTATTTTTTGTTGTAATGGCTGAAAAGCAATTGGTTTATCAATTACTACAATTCTTTTATTGCCGAATTGATAAAAAGGTGGATGCAGAACGGCGGCTTGTACTGTATCAATCCTGTTATTCAACTGCAGCGCAATCCTTGCTGGTTTAAGGTGAAAATTTTGCAACATGCAGTCTTCCAATAAGACACTGTAGCCTATAAATGTATAATCATTGGCAGTTACCAAATCAATTGCCTGGTGCTGCGGCACGTTTTAGACAATGATTTTTTGCTGGTTTTTTATCTGCCATTTTCCATAAGCCATTACCATGGTAAATACTAAAAAGCTGCATAATGACAATTTCAATAATTTTTTATTTTTGGTCATCAACCATGCTCTTGTAGCAATAACAGTTGCATACAATATCGATGTTGATAATATTGTTGCAGGAATTTTATCCCATACCGAAAAAGAAAAACTATCGACAAATAAAATGATTTTATTAATCAGCCAAACAAACCATCCGGTTATTTTTCCAATTAAGTCGCCAACAAACGGTATCCATGAAAGCGCTATCAACGCAATTTCTGCAAACAAAATAATTTCGGACAGAGGTACTAAAATAACATTGGTCAATAAAAATAAATTAGGGAATTGATGAAAGTAATAAATACAAACTGGAAAAGTTAATATTTGTGCCGATAGCGCAATAGCCATCAGTTCCCATACTTTATCTATCCATTTATTTTTTACATAGAAAATATTATAAATCGGTTTTTGAAAAACGATTATCCCGGTAACAGCTAAATAGGAAAGCTGAAAACCAACATACCACAAAAAACAAGGATTGTAACATAACATTACAAATGCCGATGCTGCCAAAGAATTATAAATAGAAGATTTTTTTAGAAAGGTTTTTACCCACCTTAATAAATGTAATCATTACTGCCGAACGTATTATTGATGCAGCAGCGCCTGTGACTAAAGAAAATAACCACAAGCAACTTAGTATCAATACAACCAGTACTAATTTTGATTTATTTATAAACGGAATTCTTGCAAATAACCACACCAGCATTATATAAATCAAAGCCAGGTGCATGCCGGATATAGCAATGATATGCACAACGCCAGTATTACTGTAGGCTTGAACCAAGTCCTTATCCAAATCGTTGGTGTAGCCAATCAATAATGCTTCAGCAATACCTAATTCATCTTTTCCTTCATTTCTATCAACAAAGCAAAAGCTGCCACCCAACCTTATGGCTTTGCCACTAAAAGCGAAGTGGAAGATCTTGCACGGGCAATCAATAGATTAAACAGGAAATAGCCGCTTTAAAAAACATTGTACAAAAACCTGTGGTGAAGAAGAAAAAGATGGCGTGAATTTATTTTCGGTGAGCACCCCAGAGGAAGAACGTTTTAAAACTTCTACATTCATTCTACCATTTTTTCTTCGTCTTTCCGAACTTGTAATAAATTTTTACAAGTTGCCCAAGGGGTTTATGTAAACCAAATCATGTCATCTTATTTATATCGTTACCCCTTAGTGTAATTTAAATTTCAGCCTCTTTAAACAATTTGAGGCCACAAATTGTGGCCTCAAATCTAAATATATTTTAAAACAAATAATTTATTTACTTAAATGCATACTCCTCTCTTTATACAAAGTTCTAAAGTAAGGGTCACGTAAATCTTTTATAAAACGTATTGCTTCGCCGGTGCTTTTCATTTCGGGGCCAAGTTCTTTATTTACACCTGGGAATTTATTGAAAGAGAATACCGGTTCTTTAATAGCAAAACCTGTCATCTTCTTTTCAAAAGTAAAATCTTTCAGTTTGTTTACGCCAATCATTATTTTGGTAGCAATATTCAAATAAGGTATTTGATAAGCTTTAGCAATGAATGGTGTGGTGCGGCTTGCACGAGGGTTTGCTTCTATCACAAACACATTACCATCTTTTATCGCAAACTGTATATTGATTAGGCCTTTAATTTCTAATTTACGGGCAATCTTTTCTGCATACTCTTCCATAGTATGCACAATCAATGGCGACAGGTTGAACTGAGGCAACACTGCATTACTATCACCGCTATGGATACCCGCAGGTTCAATATGCTCCATCACACCCATTACATGAAATTCTTCACCATCAAAAATGGCATCTATTTCTGCTTCCTGGCAGCGATCCAAAAAGTGATCAATTAAAATTTTATTGCCTGGCAAATGTTTGATTAGACTTAAAATACCTTTTTCCAGTTCCTCATCGTTCAACACAATACGCATCCTTTGTCCGCCAATAACATAACTGGGGCGGATAAGCACGGGATAACCTACTTGTTTTGCTACTTCAATAGCTTCATCTGTATTATAAGCTGTACCGTAGTTTGGATAAGGAATACCGAGTTCCTTCAATGTATCACTAAATCTTCCTCTATCTTCAGCAATATCCATACTGTTGAAAGAAGTACCGATTATTTTTACGCCTTTTTCATGCAATTTTTTGGCAAGTTTTAAAGCGGTTTGTCCACCCAACTGCACAATTACGCCATAAGGTTGTTCGTGTTCAATAATTTCCCAAAGGTGTTCCCAAAAAACGGGTTCAAAATATAATTTATCAGCAATATCAAAATCGGTAGATACGGTTTCGGGATTACAATTCACCATGATGGCTTCATAACCTGCTTCTTTTACTGCCAACAAACCGTGTACACAGCAATAATCAAATTCAATGCCCTGACCAATACGATTGGGCCCGCTGCCCAATACAATTATTTTTTGCTTTGCGGATACTTTACTTTCATTATGTTCAACTGCCTGCATGTCCAAACTAAGGTTTAAAATAGTGAATATATAAATGGTGATAAGGCCGAGGAACCGGCAAATATTATTAATATGGAAAACAGCAGGATAACGATGATAACCGGCATCAACCACCATTTCTTTCTTTCCTTCAAAAAGCGCCAAAAATCCTTTATAAAATCTAACATTGCCGTTTTACTGCTTTTACTCTGTAAGAATGCGCAAAATTAATTTTTTTTGCCGAGTTTACCCCTAATTAATTACCAAGGATTTTTAAAATCTGATTTTGAATATTTTTTATCTGTTGTTATAAAATTACTATTGGTACCGGTTGGGTTAAATTTAACGGCCGATTTCTTGAAAAGTTTCATAAAAAAAGCTGTTGGCAATACAATTACCACATAAACAAGCAGCAACATCACCTTGCTACTCACTGCATTAAGCATTTTTGCCAAAAGCATCCAACCTTTATTGCAAAGCGACGCAAATGATTTTGAAAGCAAGGCAATTATTATAAATACTGCTATTATCAACAGGCCGTATTTTATATTAAAACGCCACTGCAACAGCAAGAGCAATAAAACTATTGCCAATACTGCTTCCTTATCGTTTTGTTGTTTATTCATATCAGTCTTCTGTAAAAACTCTATTATTGGTAAATGGAACGATGGCCTGTTTTTCTTTTTCTACTACAATATTTTCCATCACCAAAATATCCATTTCGGTATGTAAAAAACAATCAATCGCTTCTGCAGGAGTGCAAACTATCGGTTCGCCACGTACATTAAAACTGGTATTCACCAAAACGGGGCAGCCGGTTAACTGTTCAAATGCAGTAATCAAATTCCAAAATTTTGCATTGGTTGCTTCATGTACGGTTTGAATTCTTGCGCTGCCATCTGCATGGGTTATTGCAGGCAAATCACTTTTTGTAAACTGCAATTTTTGGGTAAGAGAAAATTTATGATAACCTGCGGGTAATGGCTTTTGATTTTTTACCTGATTTACCATCAGCATATAAGGAGATGGTTTTTCAATATCAAAAATTGCATTTGCTTTTTGCGCTAAAACAGCGGGTGCAAAAGGCCTGAAGCCTTCTCTGAATTTAATTTTTAGATTTAACTTTTGTTGCATTTCTGCATTGCGAGGGTCGGCCAAAATACTTCTGTTACCCAATGCCCTTGGGCCAAATTCCATCCTGCCTTTGAACCATCCTATTATTTTTCCTTCATTTATTTTCGCTGCAATATTTTTATTTAACAGATCATCTTCTTGAAAAATATATTCCAGTTTGGTTTTTTTACAGGCGTAAATAATTTCTTCGTTGGTAAATGATGGGCCAAGATATGCGCCTTGCAAATTATCATACGAAACGATTTCCTTTTTGGGCTGGTCAAAATAAATATGATACCCTGCCAATGCTGCGCCCAATGCGCCACCGGCATCACCAGCCGCAGGTTGGACATAGATATTTTCAAAAATATTTAAAGCCTGCAACCTTCCGTTTGCTACACAATTCAATGCCACACCGCCAGCTAAACATAAGTTATTGCTGTTGGTGATTGATTTTGCAGTAACAGCTAATTGAATAACGATATCTTCAGTAACCTGTTGAATGGCCAAAGCTAAATTACAATGTTGCTGTTCTAAATTATCATCGGGGTTTCTCTTTTTCATTCCAAAAAGCTCTTGCCAGCTTTCATCCTTTACCATTTTAAAACCCGTTGCGTAATTAAAATATTTTTGTTGTAACAGAATAGAACCATCGTCATAAATGATGCATAGTTTTTCTTCAATTATTTTTTTGAACTGTTTTGTCTGTTCATCTTCAGCATTGCCATAAGGCGCAAGGCCCATCAATTTATATTCACCGGAGTTTACTTTAAAACCCAAAAAATAAGTAAAGGCTGAATATAACAACCCAACGGAATGCGGAAAGTGCATTTCTTTTAAAGCAGTAAGTGTATTGCCGGTTGCTTTATAAATCGAAGTGGTTGTCCACTCCCCTACACCATCAATAGTCAGTACTGCACTATCTGTAAAGGCTGATGGATAGTAAGCACTTGCTGCATGTGAGAGATGGTGGTCTGTAAATAAAAGTATCAGCTTTCTTATATCGTATCCACCTATTGCAGCCAACTCCGTTTTTATCTTCTTTTTAAGAAATAGCTTTTCTTTTATCCAAACAGGAATGGCTTTTAAAAAAGACAGAAAACCAACTGGTGCATAAGCCAGGTAAGTTTCCAGTATACGTTCAAATTTCAAAAATGGTTTATCGTAAAAAACAACGGCATCCAATTCATCTATTTCAATAACCGCTTCTTTCAAACAAAATGCTATGGCATTGATCGGAAAATTTTCATCATGCTTTATACGGGTAAATCTTTCTTCCTGGGCTGCAGCAATCACCACACCATCTTTTACAATGGCGGCGGCAGCATCATGATAATACGCAGATATGCCCAGTATAATCATTGGCGATTATTTTTTATGTAGGGTATTAATTGAGCAGCTAAAATTTCCGAAATTTTAGTACAACCTGCATTGGTATAATGTAAAAAATCGTAATAATAATTGCTGTTTTTGGGCATCAAAGCGGCAAGGTCAATCACTTTAACCTGGTTGCCAAAAGAGCGTACCACATCATTATAAAGCGCTAAAATTTTATCGCTTAAAACTGCATTGGCAAGATGGTCAGTTTCACCAGGTATTATTTTGTCTGTCATTTTTATCATGGTGGCGCTATCGGTATAGTCGCCAAACATGGAGGGTTGTGTAATAAATATTGGTATTGTGTTTGCCAATTTGCAAATGACAATCATTTCGGTTATCCGCTGGCGGTATTGATTCAAATAAACAGTTTGCAATTTTATCAAACTGTCGCTATAAGATGCTGTCAGTACTGTATCTTTCAATGCAGTAAAATCTACATCTTTATGTATCAGCCCTTTTCTATAAGCTCCTCTTATGGCATATAATTGAAAAATGGTGGAGCCCAATTCTGTTTTATTCAACAAAGATTTAAAAAAACTTTTTGCAGAAGAGAAGTTGACCCTTTTTTCATTCATCTGGTCAAACTGGTCGGGCTTATCCGTTTCCACATCGTTTGCGCCAATAAGAAAGGTTACATATTTTGGTTTTAACCTGGTGATGTATTCTTTTAAAAGCAATAGATGGCCGAATGTAGAATGGCCATCAAGCCCTGCATTGTTCAACCAAAACGATGGAAAACTATCTTTTAATTTTGTTTGCAATTGAAAAGGCCAGGTAAGTGAATCGCTGATGAACCTGCATTCGGTAGTACTGCCGCCAATACAAACTATCGACAATAATTTATTTATACTATCGGTTGGCTCAGGCCCACGAAACCCCAGGGAGTTTCTTGAATATTGAATGGTGCTGTCTAATTTTTTAATCCAGGTATTTTTAAAAACCGTTTTTTGATTTGCCGGCAATACCAATTTGCCTTTTGAAATAGCGAAGGGAAAAGGATTGTAAAAATGCAAGATGATCTCACAAACTACAAGTCCAATCAATAAACCAACCAGTATGGAAAAAAATTTCTTTACTACTGTTTTCATGCTTTTGTTTTTACTCACAGCAATACAAAAATTATCGCCATTGTTTTAAAAGCATTGTTATTATTTATTTTCGAAAGTGCTGTAAAAATAAGGTGTTTTTGCTTCAAACTCTGCCGCACAGGTATCTACCATTTTAAATACCCTGGTAAGCCCCATCGCTTTTCTTCTTTCATAAATCAAATCTGCATTTTCTTCCTTCATTATGCGTACAATCTGTTCATCGCTAAAGCCTAAAAATTTGGCATCTTTCAATACATCATCGGGCAAAGTTTTCAAATCGTATTTGGCAATTTCTTTTTCGCAATCGCATATCTTTTGTATCTGGTAGATAAACCAGCGATCAATTTTTGTGCTTTCGCAAATGCGCTTGATGCTTGCGCCAGCCATCAATGCATCTTTAATACGGAATATCCTGTCCCACTTTGGTATCTTGATGTACTCTATCAACTCATCAGCATGCATCAAACTCTTTCCATAATAGCCTAAACCTACCGATTCATTTTCCAGACTCTGACAAGCTTTTTGCACCGCTTCTGCAAAACTTCTTCCAATACCCATCACTTCCCCTACAGATTTCATTTGAAAACCTAAGGTATCATCGGCGCCTTTAAATTTATCAAAATTCCAACGGGGAATTTTTACAATTACATAATCCTGCACCGGTTCAAAGTATGCAGAAGTTGATTGTGTAATTTGATTTTTCAATTCATCCAAATTATACCCAACGGCTAACTTGGCAGCAATTTTTGCAATAGGATAACCGGTTGCTTTACTTGCCAATGCCGAAGAGCGGCTAACCCTTGGGTTTATCTCTACTACAATTATCTCTTCTGTTTGCGGGTTCATGGCAAACTGCACATTACAACCACCTGCAAAATTACCCAACGCCCTCATCATTCTTATTGCGGTATTACGCATCAGTTGAAAGCCGGTATCGCTCAGCGTCATCGCTGGTGCAACAGTTATTGAGTCGCCGGTATGCACACCCATTGGGTCAAAATTTTCTACCGTACAAATGATGGCCACATTATCTGCAGCATCTCTCAACAATTCCAATTCAAATTCTTTCCAGCCCAATACTGCTTTTTCCACCAACACTTCATGTATCGGACTTGCCGTTAAGGCTCTATTTAAAGCTTCGTCTAATTCCTCTTTTTTAAATACAATACCGCCGCCGGTACCACCTAAAGTAAATGAAGGGCGCAGCACCAATGGAAAACCAATGTCCTGTGCAAATTCCTTTCCTTCTAAAAATGAATTGGCAATTTTTGCAGGGCAAACCGGAATGCCCATTTCTATCATCCACAAGCGGAATTTTTCCCTGTCTTCTGCTTTATCAATGGCTTTAATATCTACCCCAACTAATTTGACGTTATGTTTTTCCCAAATACCCAGTTCATCTACTTCTTTACAAAGATTTAAAGCGGTTTGTCCGCCCATAGTAGGCAAAACAGCAGAAATTTCATTTTCTTCCAGTATTTGCTCAATACTTTCAACCGTTAATGGCAACAAATACACTCTGTCTGCCATCATTGGGTCGGTCATGATGGTAGCTGGGTTACTGTTGATCAGTATTACTTCAATACCTTCTTCTCTAAGGCTTCTGGCGGCCTGGGTGCCGCTATAATCAAATTCGCAGGCCTGCCCAATAATGATGGGGCCGCTGCCTATAATTAGGACCGATTTAATGGAATTGTCTTTTGGCATATCTATATTGCCCGTTACAGGCGTGCAAAAGTACTTGTAAATGCTGTAAATAAAAAACGTGTTGCCAATAAATTGGTGACACGTTTTAATATGGGTTGATTTTTTGCAACCTTTTGCAGGAACTCGCTTTGAGGCGTGTTCCTGCAAGGGCATGTTCTTAAGATGGATTGGCCGTAGTATTATCTTTTTTACCAAAAAGATCACTCATTGTTTTTTCAGCATCAGCCATATGCTCTTTCAGCGCTGCGCCGCCTTTTGTTTTCAATTCTTCAAAATAATCTTTTGCTTTTTCAGCAAAACCTTCTGCTTCAGTTTTCAATTTATTGGCCTTGTCTTTAATGTCACTGGCCAGTTTATCTTTTTCTTCCGGGCTCATGCTCATATATTTTGATGCAGCAAGGGCTGCGGCTGCTCCCAACAAAAAAGTGGCAATATGTTTTGAATTAACGCTCATGATAATATTTTTAATGTTGATTTAAAATTAGATTTGCAATATTAATAGAAGATATGAATTTACACAGAACAGTTGCATTAATAACGATTTATTTTTTATCGGTCACTGTACAAGCGCAATTTTTTGCACCCAAAAATTATCCGCAAGGCTATTTTATATGGCCCGTAATTGCCAAAAAAGCACTGGCAGCCAACTTTGGGGAGTTGCGGCCCAACCATTACCACATGGGGCTCGATTGTAAAACTGACCAGAAACAAAATGTGCAGGTAGTTGCTTCTGCCGATGGTTATATTGCCAAAGTAAAAATTGAGCCATTTGGTTTTGGAAGATGTATTTATATCAATCACCCCAATGGATTGACAACACTCTACGCCCACTTAAATGATTTTAATCCGGCATTGGAAAAATATGTAAAAGAGCAGCAATACAAATTAAAAAGCTGGAAAGTTTTTTTAGATATCCCTGCCAATTTATTTGCTGTAAAACAAGGGCAGTTTATTGCATTCAGCGGCAATACTGGTGGTTCTCAGGGCCCACACACCCATTTTGAAATAAGGGACACCAAAACAGATAAAGTATTGAACCCTTTATTATTCGGCCTTCCTTTGCCCGATGACGTGCCTCCGAATGTAGTGCGTTTAGCGATGTACGATAGATGTATCAGCACCTACGAACAAAGCCCTAAAATTTTCCCGCTTAAAAAAGTAGCTGCCGGCTATGTTACTTCACCGGCATTAATCATTGCCAATACCGATAAAATAAGTTTTGGCATTTCTGCGTTTGACCGTTATAGTGGATCTAATAACCCCAATGGCATTTACGAGGCCATTGTATATGAAAATGAAAGGCCCATAATCGGTTTTGAAATTGACAGCATCACTTATGATGAAACAAGGTATTTGAATGCTCATATCGATTATAAATTAAGAAGCAGCGGCGGCCCGTTTGTACAGCATCTGTCGAGGTTGCCGGGTTATAGCCATAGCGTTTACAAAACCACCAATGGCGATGGTGTAATTTTTTTAGAAGATGATAATATACACCAAATAAAAATTGCTGTTAAGGATGTAAATGGCAATACCTCGTTGGTGCAGTTTGATGTAAAACGTGGTCCGGGTATAGTGTCAAAAATTAAAAAAGATTCATCAGGTTTTTATAAGCAAACCAATTTTTACCCGGGCTTTGTTAATTTGTTCGAAAACAATAACGTGAGTTTATATTTACCTGAAAACGCTTTGTATGATTCTATTCGTTTCCGCTACAGCGAAACAAAACCTGCACAGGGTTTTACCATTTATCAATTGCATAATGCCAACGTACCGGTACATAGTTATTTTCCTGTAAAAATAAAAGCAGCAACGCCATTGCCCGATAAAATGGTGATGCACCGTTTTGCCAATGGCAAAAATGATTATGAAAAAGCAGATAATGAAAACGGCTGGTACAAGGCGTACTTTAGAGATTTTGGCAGTTTTCAATTGCTGATTGATACTATACCGCCAACTATTTCGCCGGTTGGCTTTAGAGATGGCATCAATTGCAGTAAACTAAATCATCTTGCTTTTGTTGTAACAGATAATACCGAAGAGATAAAAAAATTTACAGCAACAATTGATGGCAACTGGATCTGCTGCAGCAATGATAAAGGCAGAACATTCATTTATGTTTTTGACGAGCAATGCCCACCGGGCCAGCACGAATTAAAAATTACTGCAGAAGACCTGGTAGGTAATGTTGCAGAAAAAATTTATCATTTTACCAGGTAGTTAATTGGTTAACTGGTCTATTTGTTTATTAGTATAAAACATCTGCCCAATTAACCATTAAACCAATAAGCAAATAACTATATGACTTCAGTAACAGAGGGTTCAAAAGCGCCGTCATTTAAAGGTAAAGACCAAAATGGAAACACCGTTTCATTGGCAGATTTTAAAGGAAAAAAAGTGGTGGTGTATTTTTATCCCCAAGACGATACGCCAACCTGTACGGTACAAGCTTGTAATTTGAGAGACAATTTTGACCTGTTGAAAAAAGAAGGCATTGTAGTGTTGGGCATTAGCCCCGATGAAGAAAAAAAGCATAAAAAATTTGAAGCCAAATACGATTTGCCGTTTACTTTAATTGCCGATCCATCACACACCATCATTGATAAATACGGCGTATGGGGCGAAAAACAATTGTACGGGCGCCACTATATGGGCCTGCACCGCACCACTTTTTTAATTGACGAAAAAGGTATTGTAAAAAAGATATTTTTAAAGCCGAAAAGCAGGCAGCATACTGAAGAAATTTTAATGGCATGGCAACTTAATGAAGAGGGAAATAAAAAATAATATTACAAAGACGAATAAACGCTTTATTTATACTTCGGTTTTGCAAACAATCTCTTATCGAATAAAAGAAAACTCCTGGCTGGCAAAAATTGCTGCAAAAAAATTACGCAGCCATGCAGTAGCCTTGGTATTGGGCAAAACCATTCATCTGCATAATACCACTAAAGAAGATTTTTTAAAAGATGAACGATGGGTAAAGCATGAACTTTGCCATGTACAACAATTTAAACAACATGGCTATGTTTTATTTGTTGTAAGATATTTGTGGGAATGTGTAAATAAAGGCTATTACAACAATAAATTTGAAGTGGAAGCAAGGGCCGCCGAAGAATTATAAAATCCACTGCACTTCACCAAAATCAAAATGCCTTTCCATGGTATCTTTCGTTAATAATTGGCCCTGTAAGGAAACGCCTTTGATAGTGGTTTGAAAAACAGCACTTGCTTTTTTCAATTTTACGTTTTCATTCAGTTTGTATAAATGGCTGTTGTACTCTTTTAATGTTTTTTCGGGTGTTTTTGCCTTTGGTTCTTTTACCCTTTTGATCACCATTTTATACAGTTCTTTTGCAAGTTCAATTACATCATAGGTTTCATGGGTTATCTTTTTTAAAGAAACAGGATTGGGCAAATCTTTGCTAAACCTCAACTGGTTTATATTAATGCCAATACCCACCACCGCCCATTTCCACGTTTTTCCTGTAAAAGCCGATTCAATCAATATACCCCCTGCCTTTCTGTCACGCCAATACAAATCATTGGGCCATTTTATAAAAGTTTCATTTCCAACGTATTTTTTTAAAAAATCATTGGCGGCAAGTGCAACCAGCATACTCAGGTAAAATTGTTGATCTGCCCTAAGGGTTTCTGTGTTTAAAATCAAGCTGATGGCGATGTTTTGGCCAGGTTGTGCCTGCCAGGTCTTACCTCTTTGACCCTTGCCTGCCGTTTGCTCTTTGGCGGCAAAGGCCATTCCGTGCTTTGCCGTTCCTGCACGTACCATTGCCATGGCATAATTGTTGGTACTATCCACGCTATCTAATACTTTAAAAAAAGGGAGTGTTGGCATACTAAATCAAATGGTAAAGAAGTGTTACTTTTGCCATTAATTGCAAGCTACAAGCAACTTAGTAAATAACAAAGGTTTAATATTACCGTTATTGAGTTGCATGTGCTTTAAAATCAAAAATATAATTTCATTTGAACAATCTTAATGTTTTAGACACCCGAAAAAAAAGCAGTTCAGTAAGGCTTACCCGTAACAGCAAACTTTTCAAAGCCATTATAAAAGCTATCCAGGATAAAAAAGGTGAAAATGTCATTAGCCTCGATCTTAGAAAGATACCCGAAGCCGTAGCGGATTTTTTTATTATTTGCCAGGCCAACAGCAATACGCAGATAAAAGCCATTGCAGATAATGTAGAAGAAGAAGTAAAAAACAAATGTGGGGAAAGCGCTTACAAGCATGAAGGCAGGCAGGCACAGCAATGGATATTGATTGACTATGTTGATATAGTAGTTCACATCATGTTGCCCGAGCCAAGAAAGTTTTACCAATTAGAAGAAATGTGGAGCGATGCTGTTGGTATGGAGCATAATGATTAAAAGATTTTAATCTAAATAAAATAATACGCATTCAAAATCGTCTACACTATAAATTAAGCGTAGTACTCAATAAACAATGGCAAATAATATGAACCAGCAAAGCAGCGGCAAAAAACCAAATCCTGAAAATATTCCACCAACAGGTGAGGATCCCAAGAAAAAGAAAGGTTTTAATATCTATTGGATATATGGAATAATATTTCTTGGCCTGGTATTATGGCAATTTGTAAAAACACCTGGTTCTGGTGGTATTGAAACAGATCAACAGAAGTTTTATGAAATGCTTAAACAAGGTGATGTTGAAAAAATTAAAACTGTTCGCAATGCTAAGTTGGTACGAATTTCTTTGTACCCGGATAGTTTAAAAAACAAAGCTAATTTTTACAAAACGCTTTTATATGATAAAGACAATCCTAAAAATTATGATAACGTAGTAAAATCTAATCAGCCGCAGCTATATTTTAATTTTAAAGAAATTCAATCTTATGCTAAAGAGTTGGGTGATTTTTATACAAAAAACCCACAGATAAAAGAAGTTCCCGATAGCCCTGGCGATGAAGGGGAATTATTTGGACAAATAGTAAATTTGCTATTGCCTATTTTATTGATTGGTTTATTGTTTGTGTTGATGATGCGTAAGGTGGGCGGCCCAGGTGGTGGCGGCGGGCCAGGGGGCATTTTCAATATCGGAAAATCTAAAGCTACTTTGTTTGATAAAGGTACCCGTGTTAACATCAATTTTGGCGATGTTGCCGGCCTTGATGAAGCAAAAGTGGAAGTAATGGAAATTGTGGATTTCCTAAAAAATCCAAAGAAATATACAGCATTGGGTGGTAAGATACCAAAAGGTGCATTATTGGTCGGCCCTCCGGGTACAGGTAAAACCTTATTGGCAAAAGCTGTTGCTGGTGAAGCGCAAGTGCCTTTCTTCAGCCTTAGTGGTAGTGATTTTGTAGAAATGTTTGTAGGCGTAGGTGCAAGCCGTGTAAGAGATTTGTTTAAGCAGGCAAGGGAAAAAGCGCCATGTATTATTTTTATTGATGAAATTGATGCAATAGGAAGGGCAAGGGGAAAGAATGTGATGATGAGCAATGATGAAAGGGAAAATACTTTGAACCAATTACTGGTAGAAATGGATGGTTTTGGTACCGATCTTGGTATCATCATCCTTGCAGCCACCAACAGGCCGGATGTATTGGATAGTGCGTTGTTGCGCCCGGGCAGGTTCGACAGGCAAATAACTATCGACCGTCCTGATTTGGTGGGAAGAGAAGCAATTTTCAAAGTGCACCTGCAACCCATAAAAATTTCTCAAACACTGGACATTCATAAGTTGGCTGAACAAACACCAGGTTTTGCCGGTGCCGATATTGCTAACGTATGTAACGAGGCTGCCTTAATTGCTGCAAGAAAAAATAAGGAAGCTGTTGACATGGCTGACTTTCAGGATGCGATTGACAGGGTGATTGGTGGATTGGAAAAAAAGAACAAAATCATTTCTCCCGAAGAAAAAGAAATCATTGCTTACCACGAAGCAGGCCACGCCATTTGCGGTTGGTATTTGGAACATGCATATCCGTTATTAAAAGTTACCGTGGTACCAAGAGGAAGCGCTGCATTGGGTTATGCTCAATACACACCAAAAGAACAATACTTGTACAATACCGATCAGTTGATGGACCAAATTTGTATGACATTGGGCGGAAGGGCAAGTGAAGATATTTTCTTTGGAAAGATAAGCACTGGCGCAAGCAACGACTTGCAGCAGATTACTAAAATTGCCTACAGCATGGTTACCGTGTATGGTATGAATGATAAAGTGGGCAACATCAGCTTTTACGATCCTGCACAGGAAAATTATTTTACCAAACCATACAGTGAAGAAACAGGTAAAATGATTGACCAGGAAGTACGCAAATTGATTGACGAAGCTTATGTAAAAACAAAAGCTTTATTAACGGAGAAAAAAGGGGATGTAGAATTGTTGGCAAAAGAATTATTGAAAAAAGAAGTTTTGTTCAAGAGTGATGTAGAAGCATTGATTGGCAAAAGGCCTTTTGAAGAAAAGAAAACTTTAGATGTAAAAGAAGACGAAGTGATAAGTGAAGATCCTCCAACAACAATACCTGAAGAATTAAAAAATCCGCCACAAATTTAATAGTATGGCTGTATCTGCGGCAAAAGAAAATATTTTAAAAAGAATAAGGCAGGCGCTGAGTAATCCGGCGCCTTTGCCGTTTCCACAAAGTGAAGGCAATGCTTCTATCTTTCATCCTGCGCCCGATGATTTGGAAGTGGTATTTGCAGAAGAGTTTGTAAACCTGCAGGGCAAATTTGCCTTTTGTGTAGATGAAAAAGATATGCAGGCGCAGGTGCAAAAACTAATTGCAGAAAAAGAATGGACAAAAATTTATTGCAGCGAAGATAAATGGAACGCTGTTTTTAGCAACACCATTAACCTTCCTGGCTGCGATGCATCTATTACCGGTTGCGAATTTTTAGTAGCCCGTACAGGCACTATCGTTATGAGCGCTGCACAACAGAGCGGCAGAACTGTAAGTGTGTATGCACCAGTGCATATATGCATTGCATATACCAACCAGTTGGTGTACGATATAAAAGATGCGCTGCAAACTTTAAAAGAAAAATATGCTGGCAATATTCCTTCATTAATGACTTTTGCCAGTGGCCCAAGCCGCACTGCCGATATTGAAAAAACTTTGGTTACCGGTGTGCATGGGCCAAAAGAAGTGTATTGCTTTTTGGTAGAAGCCTAATCGTTTATACAATAATATGAACAACAACATTTTTCAACTATTTGTTTATGGCTCACTCCGCAGCGGATTCCTCCATCCTGCTTATGCGTATATTTCTAAATACTTTCATTTAGTTGGTGATGGAAAAGTAAAAAGCAGGTTGTATGACATGGGAGCTTATCCTGCTGCCATACCAACTACGGACGAAAAATTTATTGTCGGAGAACTATATGCCATTAAATCTCCGGCTGAATTTTCTTACGCAATAGAGCAGTTAGATGATTATGAAGGCCTGAATGTTGAAGCCGGCGAAACACCGGAATACAAAAGAGAACTCACTACTGTTTATTGCAATGGCCAGGAGCATACTGCATGGATATATTGGTTTAATGGTGCTGTTGACGGGCTTCCTGAAATTGAATCAGGCGATGTTTTACAATACATGCAACAGAAAAATAAAAGCTAATGGAAGTTGCATCCAATAAAAAAATTTACTTCCTCTCCGATTTTCACCTTGGTGCTCCCGATGCCGAAGCCAGTTTGGTTAGAGAAAAAAAAATCGTTCGTTTTTTAGACGCGATAAAACAAGATGCCGCAGTAATCTTTATTGTTGGTGACCTTTTTGATTTTTGGTATGAATATAAAAATGTTGTCCCCAAAGGTTATGTACGCATTCTGGGCAAGCTGGCCGAAATTACCGACAGTGGCATTCCCATTCATTTTTTTGTAGGCAACCACGATATGTGGATGAGAGATTATTTTCAAAAAGAACTCAATATTCCTGTTTATTTTGAACCCGTACCTTTTGAATTTAACGGTAAAAAATTTTTAGTAGGCCACGGCGATGGCTTGGGGCCGGGTGACCATGGTTATAAGTTCATTAAAAAAATTTTTAGGAATAAGATTTGCCAATGGTTGTTTGGTATATTGCCCCCGAAAATTGGTATTGGCACAGCCAACTATTTCAGCCGCAAAAGCCGGGCACAAACAGGCCAAACAGACGAAAAATTTTTAGGAGAAGATAAAGAATGGTTAATCATCTATTGCAAGGAAATATTGCAAAAAGAACATTACGATTATTTTATTTTTGGTCATAGGCATTTACCCATAAACTTTAACTTGCCGCAAAACAGCCTTTACATTAATTTAGGCGACTGGATAAAGTATGATAGCTATGCCGTATTTGATGGAAAGGATTTAGAATTGAAGTATTACAAACCATGAAGAGATTAAAAGCCATATTGTTTTTGCTGTGTTTCAATATCTCGGTGACATACTCACAAAGTGATTCTGCTTTTAGTTTTTTAAAAAGTATCAGGGGTAATTATGTTGATTTTAGTGTAGATAATTTGGATAACATTTACTTAATTACAGATAATAACCAATTAAAAAAGATCGATGGCAATGGCGATTCTGTAGCTGTATTCAATGATGTAAAACGATATGGCACTTTATCTTCTATTGATGTTACCAATCCTTTAAAAATTTTATTATACTATAAAAATTTTGCAACAGTTGCTATATTGGATCGTTTTTTAAATGTGCGTACCGCCATCAATTTTCGAAAACAAAATATTTTTACTGTACAAAGTATCGCCACTTCTTATGATAATAATATCTGGTTGTTTGACGAACAGGATTATAAATTAAAGAAGATTGATGAAGACGGAAAATTATTACAGGAAAGCACCGATTTTAGAATGCTTTTCGATTCTGTTCCATCGCCAACGCAAATAACCGACAAAGAAAATTTTGTTTACCTCTACGATCCCGAAAAAGGGTTTTATGTTTTTGATTATTACGGCTCTTTTAAAAACAGGCTTTCATTTTTAAACTGGACCAATGTAGCTGTATCAGAAAAAAACATGTACGGCTTCAGCAATAATAAATTATACAGTTACGAACTAAATTCTTTTGTTTTAAAAGAATACAAGCTCCCTCCTATCTTTAAAAATTATATTGCCGTTAAAGCTATCAACGGAAAAGTGTATGTACTTAAATATGATGGCATTGATATTTACAAAGTTCGATAGCGTGAGTGGTGAATGGTCAATGGTGAATGGCGCTTTTATACTTTGTGCCTTTTATCTTAACTTATATACCCAAAAATTACTCTAAACTCTAAACTCTAGAGTTCTTTTTGTAATTTTATCCCATGGATTTTTTAGACCAGGTTTATTTTGATAATACCGTCAAGAGTTACTTAATTGTAGGCGGCACCATTTTGGTAATGCTTATTTTAAAAAGGTATTTTTCCCGTTACATTGCGGCTTTGTTGTATCGCATCTTTAACAAAGTATGGAAAAATGTTGCCAGGCAAAATTTCATAGACCTTGTTGTTGAACCATTAGAATGGTTGCTGCTAATTGTAATTGCAGTATTCGCCATTGATAAATTAAATTTTCCAAGTGCGTTGCAATACAAAGTTTACGGGCACAATATTGATGACATCTTAACCAGGCTTGGCATTGGCATCATTGTGGTTGCTTTTGTAAGGTTCTTATTGCGTGTCATTGATTTTATTGCATTAGTCTTGCATCAAAATGCTACCCTAACTGCTGATAAAGCCGATGACCAATTGGTAACTTTCTTTCGTGATTTTTTAAAAGTGATTGTTGGCATTATTGGTTTATTAATATTGATCAAAGCTTGTTTCAATCAACCCATTGGAAACTTACTCACCAGCCTTAGCCTTGTTGGTGCAGCAGTTGCGCTTGCTGCCAAAGAAAGTCTGGAAAATTTAATTGCTTCGTTCATCATTTTCTTTGATAAACCTTTTACCGCCGGTGATACGCTAACTGCAAATAATATTACCGGCACGGTAGAAAAAATAGGGTTACGCAGCACCAGGATACGTACTGCCGATAAAACATTGGTAACAATTCCCAATAAATTAATGGTTGATAGTGTAGTTGATAATTTGAGCATGCGTACACACCGCCGCGGAGAAATAAAACTGGAGTTAGCTACAACCACATCTTCGGCAGCACTACAAAAAGTGATAGCAGCCATTAAAGAAAAACTGGAGTCAGATACAGAGCATGTTACTTCATACACCGTTCACCTTGTAGCATTAAATAAAAATGGCAACATTGTTAAGGCAGAATATTTTACCAATCCTATCACCATGGAAGATTTTGTTGCAATAAGGGAAGGGTATTATTTCTTTATAAAAAATTGGCTCGGAGAAAATAAAGTTGAGTTAAGCAGTAATAATATTTTTGGCACTACGGCCCAGCCGGATGACGCCGAATAATTAGATAACACCATTCCACTTGGCGGCTTCTTCCTTTTCAACCCTGTCTTTTCTTTTTAGCTGACTCACAATATTGCCTGAGTACATAAGTGCCACCATAACTACCAGGTACAAAAAAAGCAATAACACTACCAAGGAAAAGGTGAGGGACAGTATCAAAAATACTTCCAGTAAAAAAATCAATATCATACTAACTAAAATAAGGCTTGGGGCAGTTGCCTTTTTTTTCATTAGCAAAACAAAACTGGTAACGGGCAAAATGTATATCCCCATCATGCTATAAGTAATCCAGTGAGGAATCATGAAAACCAGCTGTTGAATCAAACAAGTCAGAGACAACAACAGACCTGCCAATCCTGCATTTTCACAAAAGTTTTCTTCACTCTTGGTAAGTATGTCCATAAGTATTTTACAATTTATTTAAAAGCTCAGCCAGTTCTTTATCCCATTTCCCTGTTGTGCCATATTCTACAATACGACCGGCTTCTTTACCGTCCCTCATTACAATTATGGTTGGTACATTTACAACATTGAAAGCGTCTGCAATATTACCCAATGATTTTTTTGCACGGTTAACTGCAAAAAATGTAACAGCGCTATCAGCAACACCACTCATCTCCTGCAATTTAAAAAACTTAGGCAATATAAACTGCGTGTCATCGCACCAGGTACCGCCAAACAATACAAACTGCACTTTACCTTTTGCTCTCTGCATGGCACCAATCATACTTGTATCGGGTTTAAAAATACTCTGGCTGTTTTTATACCAACCATCATAAGCCGTATCTTTTTGTATAACATATTTATCAACCAGCCCTTTTAGTAAATGTTCTTCGGGATGTTTTTCGTCTTTTAAAGTTTCGTATGATGTTTGACTAAACGCAGTTATAGCAAGTGAACTGCAATATAAAAATGCCAGTAAAAATTTCATGTTGAAAAATTGATTGATGGAAAATTTTGGTACGGTAAAGTTCTGCAGGAAATAAAAAGACTGTTGTTAATAATGGGTTATAGTTTTCGATTATTGGCTACGATATCTTTCGACAAGCCCAAGATGACAAACAGCCGCTACAAATTCGCTTTTAATTCATTTAAAAATCCTTTTAATTTTTTCAGTGATTCTATCATGGCAAATTTTTCATCTGCCCTCTTATTATTTTTTATAAATTCTTTCGCCCCTTCAATGGTATATTTTCTTTCTCTCAATAAATGATAAATCAGTTTTAAATTCTTTACATCTTCGGGCCTAAACAACCTATCGCCTTTTCCATTTTTCTTTGGTTTAAGTACATCAAATTCATTTTCCCAAAAACGGATAAGGCTTTGATTTACCTTAAACATATCAGCAACCGTACCAATGGAATAATACATTTTTTCAAACAACACAGCATCTTCAGGTATTTCAATCAGGTCGATGCCGGCTTCCATTTCTTTCAAACTCATTCTGCCACGGGTTTGCTTTTTATTGGTTTGCTTCTTAGGCGCTTCAATAATTTCTACTTCCTCTGGCGTTGCTTCAACTGTCACTTCATTTATTGCCGTAAGGTCAACTATTTCTTCGGCAGCATCATTTTTTTTATCTACAATAACAGTTACGGGTACTTGCTCCGATTCTTTTGGAAGCGAAGGCACACTGTCAAAATCAAATGCTATTTGGTTAAGCGGCATAATTAAAATTAATCAAAACTTTTGGCACTTCCAGTTGCGGCAATTTTTAATACCCTGTCGTATTGCTCTGCATTCAGGTCATTGTAAAAAAAGTAAACAGGGTCGACCGGTGTACCATTGATATGTACTTCATAATGGCAATGCGGCCCCGTACTGGCGCCGGTACTGCCAACCCAGCCTATCACTTCGCCACGTTTTACATGCTGCCCTTCCCTTGCTTTTATGCGTACCATGTGCATATACACGGTTTCGTAGCCGTAGCCGTGATTGATAATTACATGGTTGCCCGTTCCATTTCCGACACCAGCAGTGGTAACAGTACCATCGCCTGTGGCATAAATCGGCGTGCCTTGCGGTGCGGTAAAATCAAGGCCATTGTGCATTTTTGCAATACCATAAATCGGGTGTATCCGCATGCCAAAACCGCTGGCAATTCTTGTAAGTTCTTTATTACTCACCGGTTGTATGGCAGGGATGCTTGATAACTTATCGCCCTGGTTCTTTATCAATTTATCAATTACGCCATAGCTTTCAAACTGGTAGGCCATACGTGCCGAAAGATTATTGAGCGATTGCGCAATATCGGCACCCAGTTCATCATCATTTTTCACACTCACTTTATCTATTTCCTTTTTTTGCTCAATCTGTTTTGCTCTTGCACTATCCGGCAGCGGGTTGGCTTCAAATATGGAGCGATATACTTTATTATCCCTTTGTTCCAGCTCAGCCATTTGCTGCTGCAGGGTTTTTGTTTTGGTATCCAGTACAGTATAATCATCTTTTAAATTATCATACTTCAACTGGATTTCTTTGTCCATAGCTTTTGGAAAAAACTTATTATACAAGCTGATAACGATTAGGCAGCTTACTGCCAGTGCTGATAAAAAACCAAATATCCGCAGCAGCTTCACCCTCAATGGCGTTACCAGCTTCTCGTAACGAAGTGTATTGGTGTTATAGAAATATTTGATTTTTTTCATGCTTTTCCTTCAGTGAGAAAACGTTTGTTGCAGCAGTTTGTTGTTTTAAAACAATGTCTGTAATGGTATAGCTTGCGGCTTGAAGCCGTTTTATTACCTTTGCAGCCGTTACACAAAAGTGTACAAATATAGCCCGTTACACAACAAAAATCAACCTAAATAAACAGATTGGTATATGATGACAAGTGCTGATATAAGACAACAATTCCTCGATTTCTTCAAATCCAAAGGCCATACCATTGTGCCATCTGCACCGGTGGTGATAAAAAACGACCCTACTTTATTGTTTACCAATGCGGGAATGAACCAGTTTAAAGATTATTTCCTGGGCAATAAAACTGCACCTTACAAAAGAGCAGCTGATACACAAAAATGCCTTCGTGTTAGCGGCAAGCATAACGATTTGGAAGAAGTGGGCGTTGACACCTACCATCACACTATGTTTGAAATGCTGGGCAACTGGAGTTTTGGCGATTATTTTAAAAAAGAAGCCATTGCATGGAGTTGGGAATTATTGACCGGAGTTTATAAATTAGATAAAGACCGCCTTTACGTTACCATTTTTGAAGGCGATGCTAATGAAAATTTGCCAAAAGATGAAGAAGCTTTTAATGAATGGAAAAAGGTAATTGCCGAGGACCGCATTTTACTCGGCAATAAAAAAGATAATTTTTGGGAGATGGGTGACACCGGTCCATGCGGACCATGCACCGAAATACATGTGGATTGCAGGACTGATGAAGAAAGAAAAGCAGTTGATGGAAAAACATTGGTGAATAACGACCATCCGCAGGTGATTGAAATCTGGAACAATGTGTTCATGCAGTTCAATAGAAAAAAAGATGGCAGCCTTGAGCCTTTGCCTGCACAACACGTAGATACGGGAATGGGTTTTGAAAGATTGGTAAGGGTAATTCAGCAAAAACAAAGCAATTATGACACAGACGTTTTTACCGGAACTATAGAAGCAATAAGTAAAATAGTAAATAAGGTTTATAGAGCTGGTGATGATAAAGAGAGCATTGCCTTTAGAGTTTTAGCTGATCATATCCGTGCTATATCTTTTACCATTGCTGATGGGCAATTACCATCCAATACTGGCGCAGGTTATGTAATAAGAAGAATTTTGCGCCGTGCTGTACGTTATTATTATTCTTATTTAGATTTTAAACAGCCCTTAATGCATCAATTGCTGCCAGTTATTGCTAAGCAGTTTGAAAATGTTTTTCCTGAGTTAAATCAGCAACTGGATTTTGTAAGTAAAGTAGTGAAGGAAGAAGAAGATGCTTTTTTAAGAACGTTGGCAAATGGGTTAAAGAATATTGATGAAGTGATGAAACAATCGCAGCAAACACAAACAATCAGTGGTGCTGCTGCTTTTGAATTGCTGGATACTTTTGGTTTTCCTATCGACCTGACAAGATTGATTGCATCAGAAAATAATTTATCGGTTGATGAAGTTGGTTTTGAAACAGAAATGCAGCAGCAAAAAAACCGTTCCCGTGCTGCCACAGCATTGGAAACTGAAGACTGGGTTACAGTAAATGATATTCCTTCTTCAAAATTTGTTGGCTACGATAGCTTAGAAACAAAAAGCAAAGTCATCAAGTACAGAAAAGTTAGCGGCAAAGGAAAAGAATTGTATCAAATCGTTTTAGATACCACTCCCTTCTATGCCGAAAGTGGCGGCCAAGTTGGCGATACTGGCACATTGACCATTCACAATTCACCATTCTCAATAGTTGATACCAAGAAAGAGAACGATTTAATCATCCATTTTGCAGAAACTATCCCTGGTGAATTGAATGGCGAAGTAATTGCAAAAGTTGATGCAACAAGAAGAAATCATATCGCTGTTCACCATAGCGTTACACACTTAATGCATGCTGCTTTACGCAAAGTACTCGGTACACACGTGGCACAAAAAGGCAGTTTGGTAAATGAAGAGCACCTGCGTTTCGATTTTAGCCATTTTGCAAAAATGACTGACGAAGAAATTAGTGCCGTGGAAAAATTAGTGAATGAAAAGATAAGAGCCAATATTCCTGTTGTAATAAAGGAAATGAAAAAGGATGACGCTGTTGCATTGGGTGCCATGGCGTTGTTTGGCGAAAAGTATGGCGATATTGTTCGTGTGGTAATTATGGATGAAAAATATTCCATTGAGTTATGCGGCGGTACGCATGTGGGCAGCACAGGAGAATTAGGCTTGTTTAAAATAAAAAGCGAAAGCGCTGTTGCCGCTGGTGTAAGAAGAATTGAAGCCATTTGCGGTGTAGCAACTGAACAATATGTAAATAATTTATCTGCAACCATCAGCGAAATTGGCGGGCTATTAAAAAGCCCAAAAGATATTGGTAAGTCAATAGAAAATTTACAAACAGAAAACAGCGCTTTAAAAAAACATATTGAAGTTTTAGAAGCAAGGCAACTTGTTATCATCAGAAATGAATTATTACAAAAAGATGAAATCATCAACAACGTAACTTTCATTGGAGCCTTGGTAGAAGTGGGTAGTGCGGATGCCTTAAAAAAACTATGCTTCGACTTAAAAGGAAAATTACACGACCATGTTGCCGTGCTTTGCGCCAATATTGATGGCAAACCATTTGTTGCAGTTGGTATAAGCGATACCGTTGTGGCTGCAAAAAATTTAGATGCCGGAAAAATCATTAAAGAACATGTTGCGCCTTTAATAAAAGGCGGCGGCGGCGGACAAAAGAATTTAGCTACTGCTGGCGGGCAGGATGTAAGTGGTTTGAAAGAAGTGATTGAGAAAGTAAAATCGCTTTTATAAAAGCACTGCTTCAAAAATTAAATTAATTACAACGTTTTCATTATATTTATTTCAAATAAAGTATAATGAAAACGTTTTTTATTACAGCCCTTCTTTTAATGGCATATTTTTCTTTTGCCTGTTTAAATGAACATCATGTAAATAAATTTGGCAAAGAAACTATTGACGAGTTCAATATAGAAGAATCAACATCTTTTTATAAACAACAGGATATTCCCGGAACTCAAAAATACCTTGATGAACTTTTAAAAAAAGAACAGCAAACGGAGCAAGAAATATTGGAAACACAAAACAGTATTGCAGTTTGTTACATTAAACTCAACCGATTAGATGAAGCTGAAAAAATATTAACGACACTGTTACAAAAGCATCCAACTGATTATAGTGTGGTGGTTAATCTTGGTACGCTGTACGAATTGCAAGGCAAAAATCAACAGGCACTGAATTATATAAAAAAAGCAGTAGCGTTAAATCCAGATTCGCATGGCCGAAGCGAATGGTTTCATATTAGGGTATTGGAATTTAAAGTAAAAAATATTACAGCTGATAATATTGTTAACACAGATATTTTGAAATTAAAATCCTTACGCCAGAATCCTTACAAGATTGCAAATGAAATAAAATTCCAGTTAGAAGAACGCATTCCTTTTACACCAGCACCAAATTTAATGATGGCTAAAATTTTGCAGGAATATGGAGATTTTTTGGCAGACAGCGTTTCATTAACCGGCGCTTATTTGATGTATGGCATAGCAATGGATTACGATAGAGATAATGTTTTAAAACTTACCAATAGCAGAGATGCATTGCTCCCTTATTTAAAAAAATATGGAGAAAAGCCTCCTCAAACTGGCATTTATTATCTTGATAGAATACTTCCAGTGGATGATGAAGGGAAGATAAAAGCAGGAGTAACTATTTTAGAAAAGGGATTTGATTATTTTAATGAAAAAGAGAAAGAAAGAAAGGCTGAAGAAAGGAGAAAACAATATTTGCTATTTGGCAGCATTGGGATAGTTGCTATAATTGGAGGAATATTTTTATACAAAAGAAACAAACAAACTGCGTAGCGGTATCTGGAAGCTCTCCGAAAGCGTCCCTTGACTGGCTTCCAGTCTTAAACAACTAAAAGCTGGAGCTTCCAGATACATCATGAATATTATTTTAGAAACACCTCATTTATATCTTCGGCAATTTACTCTTGCCGATGCCCCATTAATTCAACAACTCAACAGCGACCCTGAGGTATTAAAATATTTACACGAGCCGCCTCTTGAAAACATTGAGCATGCCACTACAATTTTAAACACCATCATCTTACCGCAATATAAAAATAACCTGGGCCGCTGGGCTATTCATATAAAAGATAATGATGAATTTATTGGCTGGTGTGGTTTAAAATACCGCCCCGAACTGGATGAAATTGATTTGGGCTACCGCCTTAAAAAAACTGCCTGGGGCAATGGCTTTGCAAAAGAAGCGGCACTATACACAGTAAATTTCGGTTTAAACAATTTGCATTTGCCCTTAATTACCGGCAGGGCACATATAGAAAATATTGCTTCGCTAAAAATACTGGAAGGTATTGGCATGCAATTTATCAAAGAAGAAGTAGTTGATAACTGCCCAGTGAAAACCTACACCATTAGTTCGCAGGTGTAGCAGAAGCTTTTTACATGGTTGCCAACCTTTCAGTAAAACTTTACCATTTAAAGTCTATGATTAAGGTGGGCAACCCTCACATTTGTCTGCGACATCAGCACAATCTGCGGGTAAACCCCAAAAAACTGTTAAAGCCAAAAAATAATCTGCGAAAGATTTCGTAATTCAAATATTCTCCCTATTTTTGACCTACTAAACATTTCGTACATAAAATAAATAAGTCATGAAGAAGCTATTATTGATTGCTGCTATTGCAGGTTTTACAAGTATTACCTATAAGGCAACCGCACAGGATGAGAAAGTAGAAGTAAAAGAAAAAGCAGAAAAAAAAGAGAAAAAGGAAAAGAAAGAAAGGAAAGAAACGCAGGAAATTATCATCCGTAAAAATGGAGATAAAGACACTAAGATAACCGTGGAAATTAAAGGCGATAATGTAACCATCAACGGTAAACCTATCAGTGAGTTTAAGGATGGCGATATTACAATCAATAAAAGAGATGTAAAAGTTTGGGATGGCCATAATAATTTTTCATTCAGCCCCGATGATATGGATGTATATTTTAAAGGGCCGCTTACAGGAAATTTTATCAGTAAGAAAGGTGCATTTTTGGGTGTAACAACAGAAGCAACCAACGAAGATGATGACAAAAAATCTTCTGAAGGTGCAATAATAACCAACGTTACCGAAGGAAGCGCTGCAGAAAAAGCAGGCTTGAAAGAAGGCGATATCATCACCAAAATCAATGATAAAAAAGTAGAAGGCCCCGAATCATTATCTGAGGTAGTAACTTCTTTTAAACCAAAAGACGAAGTAACGGTGTACTATAAACGTGATGGTAAAGAAAAATCTTCTAAAGCAGTTTTAGGTGAATCAAAAGGTTCTGCTCCTATGGCATATTCCTTTTCAGGATCTGATGGTGTTGGCCGTTCTTTTACTATGCCGCGTATACAACGTACACCAAGGGCAGAAGGTTTTGCTGCTCCAAAAATCTGGAATGATGATAATATGGGGGGTGGTTATAGTGTTGCAAATGGTTTCATGTTCCCTCGCCAGCAAAAATTAGGTTTAAAAATACAGGACACTGAAGATGGCAATGGCGTAAAAGTATTGGATGCAGAAAAAGATTCACCTGCTGATAAAGCTGGCCTTAAAAAAGATGATATTGTTACAGAAATTGGTGGCAAAAAAGTTACCAATACCGATGAAGCAAGAGAAGAGTTGCAGAACAATGCAGAAAAAAATGCTTACAATATAAAAGCTAAACGCAATGGTACTGAAATGAGCTTTGATATTAAAATTCCAAAAAAATTAAAGACCGCAAATTTATAAGCCATAGTAAAACAGCAAGAACGCCCTGGTGTAACACCGGGGCGTTTTTATTTGCCGCAAATTACACAGATGTCGCAGGTTTTACCTTCGGCAAAAGGGTTTGCCGCAGATTACAAAAGGCGCAGCCTTTTTTTAGCGACATCTGCGTAATCTGCGGGCTAATTTTCTCAGGTAAACTGCCTTACCTTTGCACCGTGAAAAATGAAGATAAATACCAGGTAGTTATTGGGCTTGAAGTACATGCCCAGCTTTTAACCAACAGCAAATTATTTTGTGGCGATAGCGCTGCATTTGGCGGCGATGCCAATACACATATCAGCCCCATTACTTTGGCGCATCCCGGCACTTTGCCCAAGATGAACCGCAAAGCCATTGAATACGCCATTAAACTGGGGCTTGCTTTGCATTGCGATATCGAGCAGCATAATTATTTTGCCCGTAAAAATTATTTCTATCCTGATTTACCAAAAGGCTACCAGGTGAGCCAGCATACAACACCCATTTGCAAAAATGGTTATGTGCCTGTAAAAACTACTGCAGGTGAGAGAAATATTTTATTGAACAGGATTCATATAGAAGAAGATGCCGGAAAAAGTTTGCATGATGTAGATGAAAATTTTACTTCTATAGATTTAAACCGTGCCGGAGTTTGTTTATTAGAAATAGTAAGTGAACCGGATTTGCACAGCAGTGATGAAGCGTTTGCTTACATTACCGAATTAAGAAAACTGGTGCGCTGGCTGGAAATTTGCGATGGCAATATGGAAGAAGGCAGCATGCGTTGCGATGCCAATATTTCTATTCGCTTAAAAGGCGAAACCAAATTGGGCACAAGGGTTGAAGTAAAAAATTTAAACAGTATACGCAATGTAAAAAAAGCCATTGAAATTGAAGTGGCCCGTCTTATAGAAATTACAGAAAGCGGCAATAAAATTATTCAGGAAACAAGAAGCTTTGACGCAGATAACAACACTACTTTTTCTTTACGCAGCAAAGAAGAAGCCGATGATTACCGTTATTTTGCCGAGCCGGACCTAACACCTTTTTTTATTGCCGATGATTTTTTGCAACAGCTAAAAGAAAACATTCCTGCATTGCCCGAAACATTAGAAAAGAAATACCGGGAGGTTTTGCATTTACCTGCGTATGATGCCAGTGTAATTTGCAGCGATAAAGAAACGGTAAATTATTTTGAAGCAATAATCAAACACACTGCTAATTATAAAGCTGCTTCCAACTGGTTATTGGGCCCGGTAAAAAGTTATTTAAACGACCATCAAATTGATATCAACAATTTTATTTTACCTGCGGAAAAAATTGCAGCATTAATACAGTTGGTAGATGATGGAAAAATAAATTTCAGCAATGCATCTACAAAAATATTCAATGCATTGATAACCGACCCTAAAAAAGAACCTGAGCAAATTGCTGTTGCATTAAATCTTTTGCAGGAAAGCGATAGTGGTTCTGTTACAACATGGGTAGATGAAGTCCTTGCAAAAATGCCCGACAAAGTAAAAGAATATCAAAGCGGTAAAAAAGGATTGATTGGCTTATTTGCAGGAGAAGTAAAAAAATTAAGCAAGGGAAAAGCCGATATGCAAATAGTAAATAAATTATTAAACGAAAAACTGGGATAGCTTTCAAACCCGGCAACACATAAATCTCTCAAATGAAAAAAATAATATCCTGCGCCATTATTACATCCGTATTGTTCTCTTGTAATAATGTTACAGATAAAGGAAGGTTTTCTGTAACAGGGCAGTTGAAAAACATACCCGACCAAAAAGCTTATTTGGAAGAATTATATTTTGGACAAAAAGACCCGGAAGTTATAGATACCGCTGAAGTAAAAAACGGAAAATTGGTATTGACTGGTCTTGCTAATGAAGAAGGCATTTATCTTATTAGGTTAGAAAAAGCACATAATAATTTTTTATTTGTAAATGATAACCCCAACATCAATTTTACTGCTGATGGAAATGATATGAGCTTAAAGGGATATAGTTTTTCTTCTCCTTCCAATGCTTCTTTAAAACAATTTTTATTAACCAACGATAGTTTGGTAAAGAAAATAGAAAACGGTGCTGCTGCATTAAATCAAATGCACCAGGCTGGCGCAAAATCAACCGATAGTATTTTTATTGCAACAGAAACTATTTTTAATAGTGATAAAAGTGCAGCATTAAAATTTAACCTGCAATATGCCGATACTGTCAAAAGCCCCGCTGCCGCTTTATTTGCTGCCGCTTCGCCCCCAATTGGCTTAGATCAAATTCAATTGCCTTTACAAAAATTATCTGCCCGGTTTCCAAAGCATAATGGCATTATGACGTTGGCCAGTTTTGCAAAACAAGAATTGAGCAAGATGCAAATGCAAAGCCAGATGCAGCAGGAGCAACAGCAGGCAAGCGCTGCGGTTGGTAGTGTTGCGCCGGATATTACCATGAATGATGTAAACGATAAACCATTTTCTTTACACGATTTAAAAGGTAAATATGTGCTGATAGATTTTTGGGCCAGCTGGTGCGGTCCTTGCCGTAATGAAAACCCTAATGTGGTAGCTGCGTATAACCAATTTAAAGATAAAAACTTTACGATCTTAGGCGTATCGCTAGATAAAGACAAAGCCGCATGGATAAAAGCTATTCAAGATGACGGTTTAGCCTGGCATCAAATCAGCGATTTAAAATACTGGAATAGTGCAGCTGTTTCTTTGTATGGTATTGAAGGTATTCCTTACAATGTTTTGGTTGATCCTCAGGGAAAAGTTATTGGAAGTAATTTAACTGGT
>Ga0265327_10000205_pt1 | contig 123596 bp, 108 predicted proteins | sample 41621metaG_FD_202089 | JGI IMG/M metagenome (GOLD analysis project Ga0265327, IMG submission 202089) | Rhizosphere microbial communities from Carex aquatilis grown in University of Washington, Seatle, WA, United States - 4-16-21 metaG | ecosystem: Host-associated > Plants > Roots >... | reverse complement strand
TCATTCTTGATCGAAGCGTGAGCCGATCATTGGAGCGATCCGTTAAAGAAGGCTTTGACCATGCTGCCAAAAAGCTCGGCATAAAAGAGAACGAGATCATTCCCAAGGAAAGGGCTGCTGAGTTCACCGGGTTCATGATGGAGAAAATTTCTCCGTTCCTAGAGCACCTGGTGCGTCGGGGGCGCCAGTGACAAGGGGCGTTGCTGCCGTATAGGGAAGCAAAATAGAAAAATAGGTTGATAAAAAATGGCTTACAACAACTCCACCACTGTAGGCGAGATTTCCGATCTGAGGGCCAAGGTCCTGAGAGAGAACGATGTGTTCACGCAGGGGAAGAGTAAGCTTGCGAAGATCTTTCTTCGTGAGCTTCTGGACCTCGCTGCCAGTGCCACCGATGCGGAACTAGAGGCTGCATACAAGGCGTGTTCTCAAAGAGAAAAAATTCCCGAAGATTCAACAGAATTCTGGAGCTTTGTCGAGAAGAAATATCTGCATCTTGAGGCAGAGCCGAAGGCCAAGTTCACCGAGATCTGCTTCCGTGTGAGCGAGGATCTTGTAGCACTGGCAGACAATCTTTCTTATATCAAGAAAGAGCTAGTCAACCTAGAAGAGAAAAAGAAGACCGATGGGCGACTGACTGCCGATGAGCGGTACTACAGGAATCAACTGGAATACTTTGAGAAGAAGAATCTTGTTGCGAAGGATGAGATCGTTGATTTCATGACGCACCAGATCAAGCGGTACGCCATCTCCAAAGCCTCTGTCAAGAATCCACTCTTTGGGCTCTCTATTTCCCTTTTTGGGGATAGTCCTTATGCCTTCGGTCGAAGGCTCCATTGGGCGCCAGCCGACCCATACGATGTTCGCTCATTGGACTCGTATTCCAATAAGTTCATGGATCTGCCGGTGGGAAGCCACCGAGAGATCGTGAAGGAGTGCAAGAGTTCTTCTGAGAAATTCAAGGAGTATGCGACTGTCTATATCAACGGAGTTTCTGGCGAGCTTCTCAGTGTTCGGGAAAAGCTTCTGGATCTAGTGAGGAAGTCGCACCTTCTCTTCAGCCGAAAGAATGTCATCGAGACGATGCTTCGGCACTACGAAGCGAAGGATTACATTTCGTTGGTCAGTATGGCCCCTCTGCAGATCGAGGGGATTTTTGCGGACATTTGTAGGGAAATCGGCGTCTCCGAGAGTCAATTGGACATCTCGTCATTGAACGACAAGCTTCAGCACATTGATGGCAAGATGCAAAGCTTCTTCTTCTTTGAGTATTACTCCTTCAAGTTCCCGGTGCTGAGGAATTTGGTCGCTCATGGTGGCTTGGTCGATGGTGACTTGGAAGAAACGGCAATCCTTCTGATGCTGGATCTGTTGCCCGTATGTGAACTCGCTGTTTCGAAAGACTTGCCCATCATCCATGCGCTGGATGTCCTGAAGGAGGCCAGCAATGGGAAGTACAAACAGCTTGTGGAATGGCTGGATCTTCGCAAGTCGGTATTAATTCCTGATTTCTATGGTGCTGAGGATTCCATCACCAAGGCAGAAGCACATTACGCGGCGCAGGAATTTTGGGACTGTCTTGAAGGCGAACTCAAGAAGGTAACGGACGTAGATCACATTAAGGGCAGTGAGCCGGTGAAGGTCGCCGGTAAGGTCAAGAGTGCTGGTTTAGCTGATGAGCAAGCAGAGAAATTTCTGAAATCCTCCGGACGGGTAGCCACGGAGGCCATCAATCAAAGAAACGAAAAGCTAGTGAAGTTGAGAAGCCTGCTTAAGCCGAAAGCGGACACTCCTGAAGAAGAGAAGGGGTAGTCTTTGGGGCATAGTCAAATTCATATGAATTCAATTAGCACAAAGAAGCCACATGCTTATGCCGCCGGCGAAACCTATTTGCCGGACGGCATCAAGGCCCCGCAGTGGTACCAGCCTGTGCCACGCGGCCTGGAGGCCAGGATTGCCGAGAAGATGGCCTTCCTGCGCAAGCTGGATGAAGAGGCTAGCTAAGCAAATGGATCGCCATCAAGCCTGAGGCTCAGGGCAGCGTGATCGTGATGTTGGCCACCTGTGGGGCCAGCTGAACGATGTGGTGGTGCTCACCCAGCGCACGCTTGGTCTGCTCGGTCAGTTGCCAGCGCAGGCCCAGGAAACCCAGCAGCGCCATCAGCCCGAACACCGAACCCATGATCCACAGTGGGACTTCGTTCTTGAGCTGGTTCTGGATGCGATCCGGGGCCGACCAGTGCGGCGCAAAGCCCGCGCCATGGCCCTTCATGCGGGCGATCTCGTCGCCCAGGCGGGCGCTGAGGTAACCCAGCTTCTCGGAGCCCTCCAGCAGGTACTTGCCTTGAAAGCCCAGCAGCAGGCACATGTGGAAGACTTCCAGTGCCTGCACACGGGGCGCACCTTGGCGGCGCAGGTCTTCCAGCTTCTCAAAGAACTGTTCGCCAGCCAGTTGCTCGCCAAAGAACTGCAGTTGCAGCGGCAGGCGTTGCCAGGACTCGCGGGCCTTGAAGCCCGACATCAGCACCGCTTCGTCGATGGTGGCGCAGAAGGCGTACTTGCAGGCATAGACGTCTTCAGCTGGCGCTTGCAGCCGTGCCGCACCGCGCTCGAACGCCGTCAGGAACTGCTTGATGCGGTCACGAAAGACCTCGGCATCCATGGGCGCATGTTTGCCCTTGAGCAGAAAGAGCAGGTAGAAACCGTCGTACATCAGGTCCAGCAAGGATGAGGCTTCCTTGTTGGCTGTGATGGGGCGCGGCCCGCCAGCAGGGCGTGCCATGCTGCCTTGATCTGCAAACAGGCGGGGGGCGTTGGATGAGGTGCTCATGGTTGTGCTTGATCAGGCGTTCACGGCGATCAGCTCCAGGCGCAGGTCCTGGATGCCGGAGGGCACATAGATGGTCAAGGCCTGGGCCTGCATCATGCGTTCGTACAGCATGCCGCGTGCTTCCAGCGTGAAGTAATAGCTGCCAGGGCGAACCGGAACAGCCGCAGGCACCTGTGGCGCATGCATGAGCTTGATGCCCGGCATGGCCGACAGCACCAGCTTGTCGACATCATCAGGGGCGCCCACCTTGAAGCGCGCCGGCACCACGTCCACCAGTTCGGCGGGCGGCATGGCCGCCGAGACGCCCAGATAGAACTGCGTGTTCTGCGCGATCTGCTCGGAGTCCAGCCGGCCTTGATGGAAGGACGGCATGGTCTCTTGCAGGTTGATCGCAAAGTAGCGCGTGGAGATCACGGTTTCCAGCAGGTCACGCACGATCTGGTCCAGGCGCGTGAAAGCCGGGCCGGGGTTGAGGTGGTCGTAGGTGGGCAGGTCGGCCAGCGTGAAGGTCTTGGAGAAGGTCATCAAGGCGCCAGTCAGCTCCAGCAGGCGCTCGAACAGGCGCTCGGGGTGCAGGGCAGGATGACGCGCCAGATGCGACAGGCTGGCAAAGGCGGCACTGGCCGTGTGCAGCAGCCAGAACGAGGCCACATCGCCCGAGCGGAACTCGATGACGTTCTTGCTGGGCTCACGGTGCATGCCGTAGAGCGCATCGACCTTGGCCTGCAACACGTCGAGCAAGCGGCGCAAGTGCAGGAACATGGCAGGCGAAGCCTGGATGTTCAGGCAGGGTGGCATGAAGCGGCCATCCAGTTCGTAGCCACCGGTCGAGGTCTTCTTCAAGCGCAGCAAGGGCAGGCTCACCAGGTGGGCGCGAGGTTCGAAGTCGGCCAGCAGGCGTGCGGACTTGCGCAGCACGACCACCTCGGCAGCGACGGCATCGGTGTAGGCATCGGCCGCCTGAATGGGGGTGCGGTAATAGCGCGAGGCGGTATCGGCCTCTTCGCGCGTGGACGCCATGTTGGTGCCATTGGCGCGCAGGGGGGCCACGGCCAGATGGAAGACCATGTCCGTGCCGGCCTGGCCCGTGCTGTCGGCCAGCGCGCTCAGTGACACGGGTGGCGGCAGTTCATCTTCCATGGGCGCGTTGAACAATTCGCCATCAGGGAAGACGACCTGCAACTCCAGGATGCGCAGCAGGCCGGTCTGCAGGGCATCCGGGTCGACCTTGATGTGGCGCACGCCCCAGGCGTAGGGATGCAGCAGGCGGGCCATCTGGGCCAGGCGCCACTCGTGGTATGCGTCTTGTTGCTGGAAATGCTGGGGCCTGAGGAACAGGCCTTCTCCCCAGAGGATCTTGGGTGACTGGATCACGTGCTGGTCTTTCTTTGAATCATCAGGGGCAGGGCGCGGCCACAGAGCGCACGGCGCTGGCTGGCAGGCCGATGGCCTCGCCCACCTGCACGCTCATGGCGCAGGCATGGGCGCCAATGTGCAGGCCGGTCTTGTCTGCCTGGGCTGTGCTGAAGGCATAGCGCCACCGGCCCGGCAAGGGGTTGCGATAGAGGGCAACGATGCCGACATAACGGGCTTCGCGCGCAACCTTGTCTGTGGCTTCGTAATGCTGGCCGGGCACCAGTTGCACTTCTCGGGCCGCCATCAGGTCGTCACCGAGCACCGTCTTCTCTTTGGCGGCATCGCCAAAGGTGTCATAGGGCGCTTGCAGGAAGGCGTCCGGGCTCTTGAGCTTGTAGATGCGCAGCACCAGCGCCAGCGCGTGGCCTTGCTCATCGACATTGAGGGACTCGCTGGCATAGACACGCCAGTTGACCTTCAGATCAGGCAGGGCGCTGTCCGGCACATTGGGCACTTCTGGCACCTCCGGCTTTTTGAGGCCCACGGCGCTCAAGGCGGAGTCCGCCATGTCACCCAGAAAGCCCATCACACCGCCACTCTCCGTTGCGGGGGCTGCGGGCAGGGTTGGGACGGCGGGTGCCGAAGGCGCAGAGGCGCAGCCCGCTATCGTCAGCGATGCCGCGATCAGCACGCTAGCGAGCAGCGCGCTCCTGTCCCCTGTTTGTTTTGTCTTCATACATCCTGAGCGGGGCGCCCTACGCCCATCGCAGGCGCGTAGTTTAAGGACGTGAAACTGCATTGTTCGAAGGCGCTCCCCCACTGGAGGGGGCTGCATTTGCAACCAAGTGAAAGAGTCTGTAAACACCCCCCCTATGGGGGCAGGCACTCAAATCGAATTCGGCTTTAATCCGGCCTGTCGCGACTCAGCCAACAGTTGTTTCAGCGGCTTAAAAAGATCAAACAGGGAGTGTTAGATTGAGTCTTGTATACGTACGCCGCGGCATGTGCTGCGCGGTGATTGTCTCGATGTTGTCTGGCTTGATGGCGTGCGCTTCAGCGCCCAAGAAGGATGACGTGGCTGCCAGGCTGGCAGTGCAGGAGCAGGTCAACGAGAACCTGGCGGCTGCAGACAAGGCACAGAAGCTAGGCAAGACCGATCAAGCCATTGAGCAACTGGATCTGGCCATCAAGGCCGACCCGTCTGTCAAGGCGCCCTGGCTCAAGAAGGCACAGATTCACTTTGATGCACGCCAGTATGGCCAGGCCATCACCGAGGCTCAGGAAGTCCTGCAGCGCGATGTCAATGACCTGACGGCCAAGAGCATCCTGGCTGTCAGCGGGCTGCGTGTGAGCGCCTTGGCGCTGGAGCAATTGCGCAAGGCCAATGAGGTCAACGGCTCGACACGCAGTGAAGCCGAGAGCGTGGCCAAGCTGATCCGAGAGGCGCTGGGTGAGCCCATTCTGGTGCCACCGCTGCCCGTTGCGGCCGCATCCGAGCCGGTGAAGGCCAAGCCCGTATCGACCAGGTCGGTACCCCGCGTTGCGACGGTGGCCCCAGGCGTCGCCCGCCCCAATTCTGGAACAGCCCCCGCATCAGTGGCGGCGCCCCCGGTCAAATCCACAACGGCGAGTGCAGGCGGTGCCGGCGCGTCGTCCGGTGGTCGAAACAATCCCTTTGGTGCTTTGCAGTAAACAGTTCAAGGAAGGAGCCTGGTCATGGCAAAGAAAGACAGCGTTCAGAAACGTCTGGAGCGCGTGCGTCCCCCTCGCGTTCAGCTCACGTATGACGTCGAGATCGGCGACGCCATCGAGCAAAAGGAACTGCCCTTTGTCATGGGTGTGATGGGTGACTTCACGGGGCAACCTGATCCCGACAAGCCTGCGCCTCGCCTGAAGGACCGCAAGTTCGTCAATGTCGACTTGGACAACTTCGACGAGGTCCTGGCCGGCATGGCCCCGCGCGCCAGCTACCGCGTCAAGAACAAGCTCAGCCCTGAGGGCGGCGAGTTCGCCGTGAACCTCGAGTTCAAGAAGATGGACGATTTCCGCCCTGAGTCCGTGGTGGAGCAGGTCGAGCCGCTGCGCAAGCTGCTGGAAGCGCGCTCCAAACTGTCCGACCTGCGTAACAAGCTGGCCGGCAACGAGAAGCTGGAAGACCTGCTGGGCGAAGTGCTGAGCAATACCGAACACCTCAAGACCTTGGGCGCACAAGCCCAGCAAGACCAGGAGTGAGACCATGAGTGCACAACTCCAAGCTCAAACCGGCGCACTGGCTGAAAGTGTCAGCCTGCTGGACGACATCGTTGCCAAGAGCAAGGTTGCCAAGACCGATACCGAACACGCTCGTGCCAAGGACATCATTGGCGAACTCGTCAAGGAAGTGCTGGGCGGCACCGTGGTGGTGTCTGAGAATCTGTCGGCCAACATCGATGCGCGTATTGCCGAGATTGATCAACTGATCTCCGACCAGCTCAGCGAAGTGATGCACGCTGGTGAGTTCCAGAAGCTTGAGTCTTCGTGGACCGGCCTGCAGTACCTCTGCAAGCAGACATCCACGGGTGAGCGCCTCAAAATCAAGGTTTTGAATGCCACCAAGAAGGACATCGTCAAGGACTTCAAGACGGCGATCGATTTCGATCAGTCCACCTTGTTCAAGAAAATCTATGAAGAAGAGTTCGGCACGTTCGGGGGGGCGCCATTTGGCGCTTTGATCGGTGATTTCGATGTGGGACGTGGCGCCGAAGACATGTACTTCGTTGAGCAGATGTCCCACGTAGCCGCCGCTGCACATGCGCCCTTTATCGCTGCTGCGTCGCCAGAAATGTTCGGACAGGAGTCGTTCACGGATCTGGGTAAGCCGCGTGACCTGGCTAAGATTTTTGACACGGTCGACTATGCCAAGTGGAAGTCATTCCGTGATGCAGAAGACTCTCGCTATGTAGGCTTGACCTTGCCGAGATTCTTGGGTCGTCTGCCATTCAATCCCCGTGATGGCATGACCACCGAAGGCTTCAATTTCGAAGAGCGCGTGGATGGGCAGGACCATGCCAAGTATCTCTGGGTGAATACCGCATACGCGTTTGGCGCTCGTTTGACATCTGCTTTTGAGCAATATGGTTGGTGTGCTGCCATCCGTGGTGTCGAAGGTGGTGGGCTTGTTGAAGACTTGCCGACGCACACCTTCAAGACGGACGAGGGAGAAATTGCCCTCAAGTGTCCTACTGAGATTTCTGTGACGGATCGCCGCGAAAAGGAGCTCAGCGATTTGGGTTTCATTCCCTTGGTGCATTGCAAGGACACAGACTACGCCGCCTTCTTTGGCGCTCAGTCGACTCAGAAGGCGCGCAAGTACGACTCGGACTCGGCCAACGCCAATGCCCAGTTGTCAGCGCAACTGCAATATGTGTTTTCAATTTGCCGGATTGCTCATTACCTGAAGGCAATCTTGCGTGACAAGATCGGTAGCTTCGCGTCGGTTGGCGAGGTGCAAGCCTTCCTTAGCCGTTGGATCACGCAGTACGTCACGACTGATGACACAGCCAGCCAGGACGTTAAGGCGGCATACCCCCTGCGGGAAGCTACCGTCGAGGTTCAGGAAGTGCCTGGCAAACCAGGTTCTTTCCGAGCTGTGGCCTTTATCCGGCCACATTACCAGTTGGATGAGTTGACTGTCTCTTTGCGACTGGTGGCAGACCTTCCCGGTGGGAAGGGTTGATAAATTCCTAGAGAGGAAAAAATGAAAGATATTTACATCGATTTTGGTCAGGGCGAAATTCAAGGCGAAGTTCGCGATGACAAGTTCAAAGCGAAGAAGGCCATCGAAGTTCATTCGTGGCGTCATTCCATCGTTCAGCCGAAATCTGCGACGTCGTCTACCGCTGGTGGTCACACGTCCGAGCGTGTTGAACACAGTGAAATGATCTTCACGAAGGACATCGACAAGGCCAGCCCCCAGATCTGGATGGCCGCTTCGGCCGGCACGATCTATAAGGAAGTCAAGATTTCGTTCTTCCGTGCTGTAGGTGGTTCGAACACGACGACGACGGGTAGCAATCCACGCCAGGAATACCTGACGATCACCCTGCGTAACGTTCTGATTTCGCATGTGAATTCGGCTGTCGGCGCCGATGGCCTGCCTAACGAGGAACTTGGCCTGAAGTATTCCGCAGTGAAGTGGGAGTACCGTGAAGCCAAGATCGACGGTGTGGCGAACAACAGTGTTGATCGGACAGGTCAGTGGGATCTGGCAACCAACTTGCCTAAGTATTGATTCAGATGGGGCGGCTTGGCGGCCGCCTTTTTTTATGTCTATCGATCCAGGCCTGCTGGCTAAGCTCGGCGTTGCTGATGGCGCTGGCGTTCACACCCCATTTGTTGGCGTAAGCGAATTCAAAAGACTGGTGTCTCTCGACATCGAGTGTCTTTTGAACACGAAGCGGAATCAGTCCTTGCACGACCTGTCAAGGTTCAAGCACGCTGAAGCCTCCGTGGTGGCGTTTGGGATCGATGATTTTTCGGCCAAGTATTTCGAGAATGTTCTGGACGTCAGGGACATTTGTCGAGCGGTTGGGCGCTGCATTCAGCTTTTCGAGCCGCGCTTGCAGCAGGTGAGTGTCGACGCTGATGTCGCCGTTCGCTCGGTGAGTGGCCTCGGTTTGGTGATTTCGGCGATGCTGATCGCACCGGGTGTGCGAGAGGTCGTCCGGTTCAACGCGATGTTCGATATCGTCAGCAAGAAATACGCAATCTCGGCGCAGTGATGTCGAGCGCATTGAGATCGTCGTGAAATCGCTTTTACCTCATTACGAGCGCGAACTCGGTTTTGTTCGCACCAAGTCATTGGAGTTCGCCCGGCACTTTCCGAAGATCGCCGGCGGCTTGGGTTTGTCCGCCGAAGGGGCGCAAGACCCTCATGTCGAGCGAATGATCGAGTCATTCGCTTTGCTCTCCTCACGGATACACAAGCGTTTGGATGACGACTTTCCCCTGTTCACCGAGTCGCTACTGAACGTCTTGTATCCGCACTATCTGCGGCCCTTTCCAGCTTGCTCAATTGCCCAATTCGACGCGGGAGCATCTGCTGGACAGATGACAAAGCCGGTTGCAATTGGGCGTGGAACGGTGATGAGTTCCAGACAAGTCAAGGGCGTTACATGCAAATTCAGAACATCGCAAGATGTTCATCTGCTGCCGCTCAATGTGGCTGAGGTGGTCTATCGCAATGCTGTGCTGGCGCCACCTTCTACCGCGCTGCCCGCAGGGGTGACATCGGTCATTTCCATCAAGCTGGATTTGATGTCGCCCCAAGCCAGTTGGGCTGTGCTGGCTGATCAGCCGTTGCGCTTCTACCTGGATGGTGAGCCTTCCCAGGTTAGCGTCTTGCGTGAAGTGTTGTGCCACAAGGTCCGTGGCGTCATGACGCAGACTCATCCAGATCATCCTTGGCAGTTTGCAGACAGGTCGCAAACAGGCTTCCCTCGGCTTCCCACGTTGGCAGGGTTTCAAGATGACGAGGCGTTGATTGATTTTGACGCCCGCTCGCATCCAGCGTATCGCTTGCTGACCGAATATTTTGCCTTCCCTGACAAATTCAACTTCGTGGACGTCCCGGTGCCCGTGCCCGCTTCGTTGCGTGTCGTCGATTCGAATGCGCCAGGTCCGCTTGAGTCAGGCAAAGCGCGACGAAGTCTGACGGTGCATCTGTTGATATCCGGTGTGCGATCGGATTCAGATGAATCTCGTTTGCTTGAGACCCTGAGCGCTCGCAACATGTTGTTGGGTTGTGCGCCAGTCATCAATTTGTTCAAGCAGCCGGCAGATCCAGTGCGCGTGACACACGCTAGCAGTGCATATCCCGTGCTGGTCGATGGTCGCCGTGCGTTTGGCTATGAGGTGTATTCAATCGACCGAGTCTTTCGCGTGAGGCAGACTTCCCAGGGCGAGACTGTTCAAGAATTTCGCCCGTTCTTTTCCCTTCGTCATGATGATCTGATGGCGGCAGAGCAAGCCGATGATGGCTTCGAGAATGCTGCGACGCAGTCTGAGCGACGCCAGTCCCGCGCCGCCCTGGATGCGGCTGGTGGCCCGCTTGCCGGTGGCCGCTATTGGTCCGCCCATCGTGATGAGGACATCGCTGTCGAGAGCCCCGGGTACGAGACTGAATTGTCGATTGTCGATATTGATTTCGATCCAGCCTTGCCTCAGACAGACACCTTGTCCATCAACGTGACAGCCACGAATCGTGACCTGCCGTCTCTGCTGGCTTTCAATGCGGCGGGTGGCGATTTGTTCATGGAGGGGGGAGGCCCCGCCAAGGAAATACGCCTGCTGCGCAAGCCTACGCTTAGTCAACGGTTTGAGCGGGGGCGTGGCGCGTTGTGGCGCTTGATCTCTCACTTGTCCCTTAACCATTTGTCATTGTCAGGAGGGGGGATCGATGCGTTCAAAGAGATGCTTCGCTTGTATGACCTGCCCCGCAGTGCTGCCAATCGTCGCCAGATTGACGGTTTGATGGCCATCGAATTCAGACCGACCACGGCCTGGTTGCCTGGTGAGCCTTATGCCACCTTCGTGCGCGGCACAGAGGTTCGCCTCACGGTGGACGAAGAGAGCTTTGTGGGGTCGGGGCTAGGCTTGTTTGCCTCGGTGCTCGATCAGTTCTTTGGCTTGTACGTGCACGCCAACAGTTTCACCAAGTTGACGCTGATTTCGGCGCGTACTCAGGAAGAGGTGCTCTCATGCCCCCCCCGAAACGGCGAGACACCACTGGTGTGATTGATCAGCTGCTGCGCAACCCGCAGCAGTTCGGCTTCTTTCAAGCAGTCCGTTTGTTGGACCGCTGGATGGCCCCTGGCGCACTGGATGGGCAGGGCTTGTCAAAGCTCAATTTTCGCAACTCGCTGTCCATTGCCTTTCCGCCCAGCGAGATCGAGTCGTTGAAGGTGCATCGGCATTCGAGCCGGCCCCTGCCAGAGTTGGGTGGGGCAGCAGCCTGTGACGAGTCTGATGCAGCAGGTCGCAGTCAACGCGGTGCGTTGGAGGCGATTTTGGCTGCCTCCGCACAAGAGTCCGTGTTGTGTCAGCCGCATGAGATCGATCGCATCGACATGACGCCTGCTTTCATGGGGCTCTTGGGTGTAAACGGCACGCTGCCTCTGTTCTACACAGAGATGCTGGCCCAACGCGAACTCCATCAGAAGGACTATGCGGCCAGGGCCTTCATGGACATGTTCAGCCACCGCGCTGTGTCGCTGTTCTACCAGGCCTGGCGCAAACATCGACTGCCCATCCAGTTCGAGGCCGATCGACGCAGCCGCTTCCTGCCTTTGGCGCTGTCTCTGGCTGGCCTGGGTCAGAAAGGCCTGCGGGACCGCTTGGGTGGCGAGCGTGGTGCTGTGGCCGACGAGGCCCTGGCGTATTACGCCGGCACTCTGCAGCAGCGCACCTTGTCTGCACGCCAGTTGCAGCAGATCCTTCAGGACTACCTGGCCGTGCCGGTGCGCATCGAGCAGTTTGTCGGGCGTTGGTACCAGGTGCCGGAGTCGGGGCGTGCCTATCTGGGTGTGATGGGGCGCCAGGGGGGCATGTCGGGGCCGCTCAACGGTGTGCTGGGGCGCTCGGCCATGCTGGGTGAGCGCGTCTGGCAGCGGGATCTGCGCATGCGCGTGGTGCTCGGGCCTTTGCCTCATGCACGGTTTCGGCGCTTTCTGCCGGGGGGCGCGGGCGCCTCGGCGCTCAAAGAGTTGTTGACCATGCTCAGCGGCGTCAGCCTGGAGTACGAGATCAACCTGCAATTGCAGCGCGACGACGTGCAGGGCTGCGCGCTTGATTCAAGCCGCGCACCGACGGCCTTCAGGCTGGGTTGGGACACCTTCCTGCAGACCCAGTCGGCCAACGAAGACCGCGCGGATGTGCGCTATGACATCCACGCCGCGGCCTGATTGATCACCGGGCCCTTTCTCTTTCTCATTCCAACAATATTCAAGAAGCTGTCATCACCATGAGCCAGAACCTCAAGACCCTGATCTCCAAGCTCAACGACACCACGCGCCACGCCGCCGAGCGCGCTGCCAGCCTGTGCATGGCGCGCGGTCACTATGAGGTGGACCTGGAGCATCTGATGCTGGCCTTGCTGGAGCAGCCGCAGAGTGACCTGAGCGTGCTGTGTCAGCGCGCCGGTGTGTCGATCACCGAGTTGCAGCGTGACCTGGAGGCCGAGCTGAGCCGCTTCAAGACGGGCAACAGCCGCACGCCGGTTTTTTCCAGCCATCTGCCGGTGTTGCTGGAGCATGCCTGGCTGATTGCGTCGCTGGAGTCGCACACGGCGCGCATCCGTGGTGCCCACTTGCTGCTGGCCATGTTGACCGAGCCGAGCCTGAGCCAGCTGGCCCTGCGCTCGTCCACGCTGTTTGCGCGCTTCAACCTCGATGAGCTCAAGCACAAGATGGCCGAGGTGACGCGTGGATCGCAGGAGGCCGCGCAAGCCTTGCGTGATGCCGATGCCCCGGTCGATGGCGAGGCCGGTCAGGCCGACGAGGCCGCCGCGAGCGAAGCCTTGAGCGGCAAGACGCCCGCGCTGGACCAGTTCACCACCAACCTCACCCAACGCGCCAAGGACGGCAAGGTGGACCCGGTGATCGGCCGTGACACCGAGATCCGCCAGGCCATCGACATCCTGATGCGCCGCCGCCAGAACAACCCGATCCTGACGGGCGAAGCCGGTGTGGGCAAGACAGCGGTGGTGGAAGGGCTGGCACTGCGTGTGGCCCTGGGCGATGTGCCCACGCCGCTGCAAGGTGTGGCCATCCACGTGCTGGACATGGGCCTGCTGCAGGCGGGCGCCTCGGTCAAGGGCGAGTTCGAGAACCGCCTCAAGAACGTGATTGACGAGGTCAAGAAGAGCCCGCACCCCATCATCCTGTTCATTGACGAGGCCCACACCATGATTGGTGCGGGTGGCCAGGCTGGCCAGAATGACGCGGCCAACCTGCTCAAGCCGGCGTTGGCGCGTGGTGAGCTGCGCACGATCGCGGCCACGACCTGGGGCGAGTACAAAAAGTACTTCGAGAAGGACGCGGCCCTGGCTCGCCGTTTCCAGGTCATCAAGGTGGAGGAGCCCTCCGAAGAGCTGGCCTGCGCGATGCTGCGCGGCATGGCGCCCTTGATGGAAAAGCACTTTGGCGTGCGCCTGTTTGACGAGGCCATTGCCGAGGCCGTGCGTTTGTCTGCGCGCTATATCAGCGGGCGCCAGTTGCCCGACAAGGCCATCAGCGTGCTGGACACGGCTTGCGCCAAGGTGGCGCTGGGCCAAAGCGCCACGCCGGCCCGCATCGAGGATGCCCGCAAGCGCCTGGAGCGGCTGGATGCCGAGGCGGCTGCGCTGCAGCGCGAAGCCGCCGCGGGTGCGCGCCACGGTGATCGCCTGGACGCCTTGAAGGCCGAGCGTGATGGCATTGTCACCAGCCTCAAGGCCGATGAAGAACGCTGGACCTTCGAGCAGCAACTGGTCAATGACATCCGTGAACTGCGCACGAAGCTGGAGCAGCAGGCGGGCGGCCTGTCCAGCGCAGAGGTGGGTGTGCCGGGAGACGGTGAGGCTCTTGAGCCGGCCAAGGCCAGCGCGGGTAGCAAGGCCAAGGGCAAGAAGGCCGCGGTCAGCCATGCCAGCCCCGATCACGAACTGCTGGCCATGAAACAGGCCGAACTGGCCGCCTTGCAAGGCGAGGCCCCGCTGGTGCCCATGCAGGTGGACGGCCACGTGGTGGCCGAGATCGTGGCGGCCTGGACGGGCATCCCGCTGGGCAAGATGGTCAAGGACGAGATCAAGACGGTGCGCAATCTGCAGGCCACCTTGCAGGAGCGCGTGATCGGCCAGGACCATGCCCTGGCCGCGATTGCCCAGCGCGTGCGCACGGCGCGCGCCGGCCTGGAGGACCCCAACAAGCCCAAGGGCGTGTTCCTGTTCGTGGGCCCATCGGGTGTCGGCAAGACCGAGACCGCGCTGGCGCTGGCCGACATCCTCTATGGCGGTGAGCGCAACCTGATCACCATCAACATGAGCGAGTACCAGGAGGCGCACAGCGTCAGCGGCCTCAAGGGCTCGCCCCCTGGTTATGTGGGCTACGGTGAAGGCGGTGTGCTGACCGAGGCCGTGCGCCGCAAGCCCTACAGCGTGGTGTTGCTCGATGAGGTCGAGAAGGCCCACCCCGATGTGCTGGAGATGTTCTTCCAGGTCTTCGACAAGGGCCTGATGGACGATGCCGAAGGCCGCGAAATCGACTTCCGCAACACGGTGATCATCCTGACCTCCAACGCGGGCTCGCAGGGCATCATGCAGGCCTGCTTCAAGCACGATGAAGCCGCGGGTGGCACGGTGATGAAGTCGCAAGACGAATTGCCTCAGGCCGATGAGTTGGCCGAGCTGCTGCGCCCGACCTTGTACAAGACCTTCAAGCCCGCCTTCATCGGGCGGACCAAGGTGGTGCCTTACTACCCGCTGAGCGACGATGTGCTGGTCAGTGTGATCAAGCTCAAGCTGGACCGTATTGCTGCGCGTGTGCAGGCGAACCACCAGGCGGTGCTGGACTACGACGACGCCCTGATCGAAACCGTGCTGGCCCGTTGCACGGAGGTGGACACCGGCGCGCGTGCCGTGGACCACATCCTCAACGGCAGCCTGCTGCCCGAGGTGGCCGACAGCGTGCTGGCACGCATGGCCGAAGGTCAGGCCATCAGCAAGATCAAGGTCAGTGCCGGCAAGAACGGCGAGTTCAAGTTCAAGGTGAGCTGATGAACCAGGCAAACGAGCAGGATCTGTCACCGGACGCAGCGCATGCACTGATCATGGCTCGCGATCAGCGCCCCTATCCAGGCGACTTTCAATTGCGTGTGGCGGTGCTGGCGCGGCCATCTCCAGGCGATGTGGTTCGCTTGTTGGACAAAGCCGCGCACGTCGGGACCACGGGTTGCATGGGGCAGTCTGGCGCACGGCTTGCCCTGCAGCAGATGGCCCGCCAGAGCTGGTCGTTGGATGCGCCCGGTGGCGCCAAGGGGGGATGCTTTGAAATCCGTTTGCCGCTGGCGTCCGGGCTGAGAACGGTGACGGTGCGACGCTTGCCTGAGCCCGTGATCGTCGCGGTGCGTTGAGTTCTTCGGCCGCCGTGGGCACCCTGTCAATCCGACAGGATCAGGAGGACTTCGTCGCGCCAGTACTGGGCCGCGGCGTAAAAGCCCTCCCAGACGCAGCCGTTGCAGCCGCGTCCACAGCAACTGGTGGGTTCGGGGGGCGGTTGTCGCAAGGTCACCCCTTGGTTGCTGGCGCGGGCTTGCAATGTGTCGAACATGGCGCGCACGGCGTTGAGGTCGGTCAAGGGGAAGTCCATCTGGGGCAGGGCGGGGCGTGCGAGGCTCGTGGCGTCTTGCAAACCCTAGATTTTAGCCAGGCCGGCCGTGGCATAGTGCCCGGGTGAACCAAGCCACCCCTGACTCTCTTGTTGACGCGCCCGCCTCCGGCCCCATGCTGGCTGTGTATGGCAGAACGGTGACGTGGAAGCACCTCATCGTTACCTCGGTGCTGCTGCTGATCCTGATGGGCATCGGCGCGGTGTTCGTGACCTGGTGGATCTGGCAGAACATGGCGGCCCAGGTGGTGCTCAAGGAGCAGCAGGCCGACATCGTCTTGCCCAAGGAGCTGGCGGTCAAGGCGTCGGTCAATCAGCAGGTGCGCATCCAGGTGGACCAGGTCTTGCCGGTGCGTGTGCCCATTCACCAGGACCTGTCCATCCCGCTCAAGGAGGCCATTCCCATCAATGTCAGCATCGACACGATGGTGCCGATCAGCATCGATGTGCCGATCAAGCATGTGGTCAAGGTGGACCAGATCGTGGAGCTGGACACCCAGGTCAAGACCCGCATCCTGGGCATCCCGCTGACCGTGCCCATCCAGGGGCGAATCCCCGTCAAGGTCGATGTGCCGGTGGACCTGGTCATCCCGGTACGCAAGAACCTGCCTGTGGCCATCGTGGCGCCGGCCACGGTGCGCCTCACCGAGCCTTTGCGCACCACCATTGACACCGTGATCGAGGCCAAGATCCCGGTACACGAGTCCTTGTCCTTGCCGTTGACCTCACCGGTCAGTGCCAACCTGACCTTCCCGCAGCAGCGGGTGCGTGCCGGCCTGGAGTTGCTGGACCTGACCGTGCCCTTTGAATCGGTGACCCTGGCGCCGCGCGCCCGGGCGGTCGCCGCGCATTGAGTACCAGCAGCATCCCATGGTGGCCGCTTCCACAGATCCCTCCGCATTGATCACCACCCGGGGCTGGAATCGGCCCGTCAGGCCGGTGGCCCTGCTCGTGGTGGGCAGCACCGTCCTGTTGGTCTGGCTGATGCTGACGGCGCTGGCCGTCTGGTATTTTTATGCGTTCTGGGAAGCGCGGATGACCATGTACAACCAGTCGGTGCGGCTGCGCTTGCCGGCTGGCATGGTGTCGGTGGCCGAGGTGACGTCGCCCTTGCGCACGCGGCTGGACATGAGGCCCCTGGTGCGCATGCCCATCAAACAGGTCATTCCCGCGCAGATATCCGATCACCTGCAGGCACATGTGCAGATGCAGACCACCTTGCCGGTGGACACCAGCGTTGCGGTGGACCAGGTGGTGCCGGTCAAGACGACGCTGAGCATGAAGGTGTCCTTGTGGTCGTGGCTGCCGAGCATCCCGGTGACCTTGCCGATCACCCTGGACATGCCTTTGCGCATGACGGTGCCGATCAAGGCCGACCTGCCAGTCAACCTCGACCTGGAGGTCAGCGGTGAGCTGCCCCCCGTGATCAACATCCCGATTGACGCGACCTTCGCGCTGAGGCCGCGCATCAAGGGTGCCATCGAGGCGCGGATGGTCAGCCAGACGGCGTTCAGCCTGGTGGCGCCGGTGGAACCCTTCCCCATGACCATCGAACGCACGGACCTGCGGGTGCCCTTCCAGCTGACCTTCCTCAAGCAGCGCACCCGCTGAGACTGGGCTCAAGGCTTGCCGCTGACTGAACCTGTGCCTGTGCCTGTGCCTGTGCCTGTGCCTGTGCCGCCACAGCATTGGGCCGGGGTCAAGGTGGGCCAGCCGTAGGGCGGGGCCACCTGGGTGTTGATGCGCACGGCGATGACCTGCGGGCGGCGGTGCTTGTCCGCATCCTCCAGCGCATGCTGGAGCGCATCGCGGAAGGCTTGTGTGCCTTGCTCGGGCGTCACCGTCACGGCGTGCGCGCCCAGGCCTTGCGCAAACAGGGCCAGGTCCGGGCGGCCGAGCTGGTAGTAGTCATCCCATTGAGCGGCCGGGGGCAGCAGTTGCGCCATGCCCTGGCTTACCATGGCCAGGTCGTTGTCGTCCAGCACGATCCAGATGGCGCCCACGCGGTGCTGGGCGGCTGTGGAGATCTCGGCACCGTGCATCATGAAGGCGCCATCACCGACCACGGCCAGGCAAGGCAGATCCGGGGCGGCCATCTTGCCACCCACCACCGCGCCCACGGCGAAGCCCATGGGGCCCATGGACAAGGCGCTGTGATAACGAACGGGCGGGTTGATGACCAGGTTGTTGAGTGACCAGCCCACGCAGTTGCCAGCGTCGATGAAGATGTGGCCCTTGTGCACCAACTCGTCGATGACCCGCATCATCGCGGCAGGGTGAACGGGCGCGGCCTCGCTGTCACGGCCTGCGGGGTCGGACCAGGGCGTGCGGCTCAGCTTGATCTGCTGGATCACGGCCTTGCGCGCATCGACCTTGGCCTGATCAGGCTGCAGGTGGTGGGCCTTCTCGCACATCACATCGAGTGTGGTGCCGATCTCGGCCACGATGCCGCGGGTGATGGGGAAGTCCCGGCCGATCACGGCGGCACTGAGGTCGACCTGGATGAAGTGTTCGGTGGGCTCCAGCGCAGGGCTGTAGAGCGCAGACGCCGTGACCGAGGTGGACAGCTCGCCCAGGCTGGAGCCCAGCACCAGCAGGGTGTCGAACTGGTCGGCCTTGTTGGCCGGGTGCATGTAGAGACTGGGCCAGGCACTGCCGCAGATGCCGTAGTTGCGCAGCGAGAGCGCATGGCCTTCGGGGAAGATGCCCTTGGCATCGGGCGTGGTCATCACGGCGATGCCGAAGCGGTCGACGAATGCGGTGAAGGCTTTCAGGCGCTCGGGGCAGGCCAGGGCGTCGCGGCTGCCGTTGCCCAGGAAGATCAGCGGGCGCCTGGCGTGCACGAGGTCATGCAGGGTGTCACCCACGGCTTGGGAATCGGTGCAGGCGGTGCCAGGGCGGTAGGTCGAGGGCCGGACCGAGGCGGGGTAGCTGGGCACGCATTCGCCGGCGATGTCGTTGGGCAGGCTGATGTGCACGGCCTGCTTGGGCAGCGACAGGGCATTGCGCAGCGCCTGCTGAAACAGGGTCTGGAAGTTGGCAGGGCTGGAGATGATGGCGCTGGAGGCCAGCGCGTTCTGGAAGATGTTGTGCACGTCCAGCTTGGCGTCCGTGCCTTCTTGCAGGTAGCCCTTGCCGTAATAGGCTTCGGGCACTTCGCCGGTGATGACGAGCACGGGCGAGTTGCTGGCCTGCGCGTTCATGGCGCCGGTCAGGGCATTGGTGGCGCCGGGCCCCGATGTGGTCAGCACCACGCCCAGGCCGCCTTTGACGCGGGCATACCCGTCTGCAATATAGGCCGCACCAGTTTCGTGCCTGCAAATCACATATTCGATTTGATGTGATTTCTTCTTTAGTTCATTCATCAACCAGACGGCCGCGCCGCCCGGAATACCAAATACCTTGTCGACCCCTTCTGCGCGCAGATAGTCCAGGAGCAATTGGGCGACGGTGCCGCAGGGGGCGGGCACAGGAGAGGGCACAGGGGCAGAGACGGGAGATGACATGGTCAATGGCTTCCTGAGTGAAGGTTTGGATGGCCGCTGGGATAGGGCCAATCAAATAGGGCCGATCAAATAACGTCGATCAAATAGGCCAGACATGGTCTGTACATCGTCAGATTGAGTCAGACCATGAGTGTCAAAAATGTGCCCTCTACCACCACAGGGTTAAATCGTGAAAACAGATACTTTGAGCCCCGTTCTTGATATCGCCATCGTTGGCGCAGGCGTGTCAGGTCTCTACAGCGGATGGCGGTGGTTGACCAGCCCGCAAGGCAAGGGTGCGCGCGTCGAGGCGTTTGAACTCAGCCACCGCGTGGGTGGGCGCCTGATGTCGGCGCAGCCTCCGGGCATGCCCGAGGGCCGGGTTGAGCTGGGCGGCATGCGTTTCACGACGGGGCAGACCCAGGTCGCCGCGCTGGTGTCTTACCTGCAGCTGGCCACCGAGCCCTTTGTGGTGGCGCAGGACCAGAACATGGCCTACCTGCGCGGGCGCCATCTGCGCACCAAGGACCTGTCCGACCCGGCCAAGGTGCCTTATGACATCCCGAAATCGGACTACGAGGGCTTCAAGAAGGGCTTCACGGCCCTGGCAGCCGAGCGCTACCTGCAAGAGGTGTTGCACAAAAAGCATGTGGACCTCAAGACGGTGGATTGGGACCAGGTGGCCCAGACCGGTCGTTATGAAGGCCACCGCGTGATCGATCTGACCATGCGCTACATCTACAGCCGCTCGGTCAGCCACGAGTCCTTCCAGTTTGCCGAAGACACCAGCGGCTACGACAGCATCTTCTTCACCTGGAATGCCGCCGATGGCTTCCCCTGGAACCTGGGTGACTATGGCGCCAGCATTGAGTACAAGCGCCTGAAGGACGGCTACGAGATGCTGCCCAAGACCTTGCACCAGCGCTTCGAGTCGGTGGGGGGCAAGGTGCACTTCGAGCACCGCCTGGTGCGCTTCGACACGGTCAAGCTGGACGATGGCAGTGAAGGCGTCGAGCTGCACATCGAGCATGCAGGCCATCACAAGGTGGTGCGTGCGCGCAAGCTGATCCTGGCCATGCCGCGCCGCTCGCTGGAGCTGATCGAGCAAACGGGTTCGGTGTTGGGGCGCGAGCAGCACGAGGTGCACAAGCTGATCGAGTCGGTGGCGCCGATCCCGCTGTTCAAGCTGGCGCTGTGTTACCGCACGCGCTGGTGGGAGGCACTGGGCATCACGCAGGGGCAATCGGTGACCGACCTGCCGATCCGCCAGTGCTACTACTGGCCTGTGGGCGATGACACCAAGGCTGGCGCCATCCTGATCTACAACGATGGGCTGGACCTGGAGTACTGGGCGGGCTTGCGCAATGACCCCCATCACTTCCCCAATGAGGATGGCACGGACAGCAACAACCCGTCTGTGGAGTGGAAAGAGAACCCCGCACCCAGGCTGATGGTGCAAGAGGCGCATCGCCAGTTGCTGGAGATGCACGGCCTGGAAGACACGCCCGAGCGCCGGCCCTATGCCGCGGCTTACCGTGATTGGGGCGATGACCCGTTTGGTGGTGGCGCCAATTTCTGGCCGCAGTATGTGGACAGCCAGGATGTGGGCAAGCGCATCGTGCAGCCTAAAAAGGGCAAGCCGGTGTTCATCTGTGGCGAGGCCTATTCCCACGCCCAGGGCTGGGTGGAAGGCGCCCTTGCCACGGCCGAGGACATGCTGCAGAACCACCTGGGCCTGCAGCCGCCACCTTATTCAGCCACGCTCAAGCAGTAAGGCCGTCGCGTGCATTTCCATGCCGATGCCCAGCAGGACAAGGTGCCTGGTGTGGATCTCGGCATGGCACTTGGCCAGGTTGACGGGGACGGATGAAGACACCATGTCGCCGAACTCCTCCAGCGTGCTGATGTAGTGCCTGGGCTGGATGGCCTCGTCCCAAGCGTCCTGGACCATCTTGGAGGTCTGGTGGGTGATCAAGGTGATGTCCTGGCCGGTCAGGCCATGGCGTGACAGCAGACGATGAACCAGCGGGCCCGGGGCTTTGAGGCCAAATGCCTTGAACGCTTCCTGGCCCGTTTTGTCGTCCAGCTTCATCAAGGGCTTGGTGAAGGTGTCCGGCGTGACGGGGCGGGGCGCCATGCGGAAGGCTCCGTACCAGTGGCTTTGCGTGTCGTTGTCCCAGTCGATCAGGCGGAAGTGTTGGGTGTCGTGCGTGCGCCCCACCAGGGCCGCGCCTGCACCGTCAGATGCGGCCAGGGACACGGGCTCGTGGTAGTCCACGAAGTGGGTCCAGTTGTTGCCACAGGCCACCAGCACGTGTTTGGCGGTGCCGCAGCGCACCAGGTCGGTGGCCAGGCGCAAGCCATCCTGGAAGGTGGAGTAGTCGCTGTTGATGGGCAGGATGCGGCATGAGGCCGGCAGGCCCAGCTTGTGGTGCACCACGGCCAGGTCATTGGGCGCCACATAGCTGCTGACCGAGCCAGCGCCGATGATCATGTCCACGTGCTCGGGCTTGAGGCGGGCCTGGTGCAGCGCGTGCTCGCATGCCGTGGTCATGATGTCGATGACGCCGTCGGCCGTGGGCAGCACGCGCCGGTACTTCAGGCCATTGAACAGGTCGGAGCCAGAGGGCGAGTGCTGCTTGAGCCAGTCGAAGATGGGCGCGTCGTTACCCCGGATGATGTCGGGCACGGCATAGCCTTGCCCCAGGATGGCGACGTGTTGATCTGAGCCCATGGGCCACCTCCAGTGAAATGCATTGCTCTGGAGGTGTTTGTCGGCCGTTTGGCTGCAGACTGAAGCGCCCGCCTGGCCTGGCCTTACTGAGGCGTGGCCACGCGGCGCCAGGCGGCCCGCCCGATCATGCGCAGCTTGTTGCCCAGGTCCATGCGCATCAGGTTGGTGCGCAGGATGCCTTTGGTGAAGCGGGTCTGCTTGCTGTAGTCGATCATGACGTCGACGATCACGGGCTGGCCCTGGGCGGACAAGGTCTGGGCCTGGCCGATGACGGCGGCGATGTCGCTGTCGCCGGCCATGCGCAGGTAGTGGGCCCCGACCGCATCGGCGATGCCCTTGAAGCGCACCTCGGGCAGCACGGTGCAGGCCTTGCGGTTGAAGGGCAGCTTCTGGGCTTGGGAGATCTGCGACAGCTCGCCATCGTTGAACACATAGCAGACCACGCCCAGCTTGTGCTCGGTGGCGGTGAGCAGCTCCAGCCCGGTCATCAGGAAGGCGCCATCACCGACGATGCCCACGACCTGCTGGTCCGGGTGGGTGAGCTTGATGCCCACGGCGGCGGGTACGCAGTAACCCATGCAGTTGAAGTCGGTGGGGGTGATGAGGTGGCGGCTGCCGCGGGTCTCGAACAGCTCGGCCACGAGGAAGGTGTGGTTGCCATCGTCGGTGACCAGGTAGGCATCGTCGGGCAGCTTGCTGCGCAGGGCCTGGAAAAAGCGTTGGGGGTTGACGCGGCCCTGGCTGTCATGGCGTTGCCATTCGGCGATGTAGGCCTGCTTGTCGCGGGCGATCTGCTGGCGCACGGCTTGACCGCGGGCCTGAGTTTGTGCGGCATCACCGGGCAGGGACTTGAGCTCGTCGATCAGGCCGCGGACCACGGCAGCGGCATCACCCTCGATGCACAGCCTGGCTTCGTAGTTGGCGTTGAACACGGCCGGGTTGATGTCGACATGGATCAGGTCCCAGGTGGGCTTGATGCCGTAGCTGCCGGTGGCGATCTCGCCAAAGCGCGTGCCGATGGCCAGCAGCACATCGCAGTCTGCAAAGGCGTTTTCGGCGGCTGGCACGGCCGCGGGGCCCATGCTCATGCCGGCATGCAGGGGGTGTTGGGCCGGGAAGGCGCTCAGGCCTTGCAAGGTGGTGCTGACGGGGGCTTGCAGCAACTCGGCCAGCTCCTGCGTCAGGGCCGTGCCATGCACGCCGCCCCAGCCAAGGAACAGGCCGGGCTTGCGGGCTTGCTTCAACAGTTGCGCGGCTTGCTTCACGGTGGCGCGCGTGCCTTCGTCGAGCATGGGCTGCGGTGGGGCCGGGCGCACGAAGGTGGGCAACTCGTCCACCTCGCCGGGGAAGAGCTGTACGTTGACCGGGATCTCGATGAACACAGGGCCTGGCTCGCCCGCGTTGGCCAGCCGCCAGGCCTCGTAGAAGGTGGGCACGATCTGTTTGTGCTCGGTGATGCGCCAGGCGCCCTTGGTGAAGGGCTTGACCAGTTCCAGTTGGTCCAGCTCATGGAGCTGGTAGCTGTAGCCCGTGTCGGTGCGGGTGCCGCCCGAGATCACCAGCAGGGGGATGCCGTCCAGAAAGGCTTCGCCGATGCCGGCCATGGCCAGGGCGGTGCCGGCTGCGGGCACGATCAGCAAGGCGCCGTTGAAGTCGTTGGTGCGGCTGACCGCATCGGCCATGAAAGCGCCGCAACCCTCGTGGTTGACGCGGATGGGTGTGACCACCGAAGAGCTGGCGAGCTGGTCGTAGATCTCGGTGTTGTGTACACCGGGGATACCGAAGGTGTGGCGGATGCCCAGCTGCTCCAGGGCGTGGCGGACGAGTTCGGCGCCGGTTTTTTTCATGCTTGTCTCCAGTGTGGTCGGGGCGTTCAGGCTTGGCCCAGGATGTGGCGTGTGGCGGCGTGGGCCGTGAGGATGCAGCCCGAGAGGAAAGTGCCTTCCAGTGACTTGCGGCCGTTGGAGCCCCCGCCACCAAAGCCGGCCGCTTCGCCCACCGCGTAGAGGCCGGCGATGGCGTGGCCTTGCGTGTCCAGCACGCGGCTTTGCAGATCGGTCTGGATGCCGCCGGTGGACTTGCGGGTCAGCAGCTGGCAGCGGATGGCGATCAGCGGGCCGGCCGATGGGTCGAGGATGGCCTGGTAGTCGCAAGTGCGGAAGCGATCACCTGGCCAGCGGCGCATGTGGTCGATGCGGCGCAGCTGGTCGTCGTTGTGCAGGCGGGGGCCGCGGCGGATCTGGTCGTCATAGGGGCGGATTTGCTGCAGCAGGGTGTCGGCGCTGATGCGGCCATCGCCCGTCACCTGGTTCATGCGGCGGGACAGGTCGGTGAGGTTGCTGGCTTGCACGAAGTCCGGGCATTGCGCGAGCAGCTCGTCAACGAGTTCCGGGTTGCCCCGCCACATCTGCAGCAGCAAGGCCAGCGGGCGCCGGTCGCGGATGTGCTGGTTGTGTTCGGCGCCTGATGCGGCCAGTTCCTTTTCGGCAATGCGTCGGTTGAGCACTTGCCAGGTCCAGGGCCATTGTGAGCGCGCGATCTGGGCCACCATCTCGTGCGTGTCAAAGCCGGTCACAAAGGGCACGGGGCCGATGCGGCGCCCGTCCGGGTCCAGCCACAGGGCCGATTTGGCGGGGATCAGGCTCAGGCCATGGCCGGGGAAGTGCGGGCGCGGGTGGCGCACACCGGCGGCGTAGTTCCACATCTGGTCCAGGTGGGTGACGGCGCCGCCCATGTCTGAGATGGCGTCGTGCATACGCCCGTCGGCATGCGGGTGCGAGCCGTTGAGCAGGGTGCTTGGGGCGCTGCCCCATGACGCGGGCCAATGTTGTCGCACGCGCGCCAGATCACCTGTGATGCCGCCGGTGGCCACGACCACGGCGTTGGCATGCAACTCGAAGGGGCGCTCATCGGCGATGTTCACGCCATGGCAACCTGTGACGCCGGTCGGGCCGCTGAGCAGGCCGTCCACACGGTGTTGCGCCCGGATCGTGAGCCGGTCATGGTGGGGGTGTTGCCGCAAGGCCTGTAGCAAGGTGAGCACCATGTGGCGTGAGGTGCCCCAGATCACGTGGTAGCGGGGCAGGGTGTTGCCGCGCGTCATCCAGCCGCGTTCGACCCATTGCACCGCCGGGATGAAGCGGATGCCAAAGCCCTTGAGCCATTCGTAGACCTCGGGCACGCAGCGCTGTACATAGTGCTCGGCCCAGCGGCGGGGCCAGTGGTCCTGCGGGCCGAACTCGGCGAAGGCCAGCCAGTCGGCCAGCGCGATCTCGGCGCTGTCCTGGATGCGGTTGAGGCGTTGCAGGGGGGTGTCGACCAGGGCCATCCCGCCGAAGGCATGCAGGCCCAGCCCGCCCAGGTGCGCGGCGTCATCACGGTCGATCAGGATCACGCGGTGGCCCTTGTCCAGCAGGTCGAGCGTGGTGGTCAGGCCGGCCAGTCCGGCGCCGATGACCAGGGTGTGCGCAGTGGTGGAAGAAGAAGTCACGAACGGGGCCAGGGTGTCTCAATGTGGCTTGAGTCTGAGCCTGGCGTGAGGGCTTGTCTGTCTGCGAGCCGACACCTGAACCTAACCCGATTTGACGTAGCGCAAGTGAGCGAGATCGGCTTGACGCAAGGCGCTTTTGCGTCTGCGTGGAAACCCGGTGCGTCTGGAAACGTCCCCCCGTGGATGCGGTGGGTGCAGGCCGTGTATTTCGGTCATTTCCTTGAGCAAACCCACCGTGATGGCTCGTAAGCCCTGTGTCCGAAAGGGCGCGCAGGTCGGCAAAATTCGTTCAGGGCATAACCCGCTTTGGTTGCGGGAACGTGATTCGGTCGCGGGATGCTCGACAGGAGTTGCGGTTTGACAAGCGTTGACGTCCTTTCATCTGGTGGCACGGCGCAAAGCACGCCTGACCAGGCTGAACTGGTTGATCGCACGATCGCCAAAGGCTTTGCCTTGCTGATGTTTCCCAAGGAGCTGGAGGCACGCTTTCTGCGCGAAGGCGCGTCCAAGCGCTTCTTGCTGATGGTCATCGCGGGGCTGGCGTCCATCGTGCTGTTTGCAGGGGTCATCATTGCCGACTTCCTGCTGATGCGCAGTGTCGTGCCCTTGGCTTTGTTCATCCGCGGCGTGGTGTACGGGCCGGCCATCATCGTGGGCCTGCTTGTGGTGCGCAGGCTGAACAAGCCTGAACTCAATGAGTGGCTGGTTGCGGCGGCTGGCGTGTGGGCCACGCTGTTGCAGTCGGTGATCATCCTGCAAGGCACGGGGCCCTGGGCCGTGGCCCGCGTGGTCGAGCTCAACATCATCGTGGTCTACACCTGTGCCCTGGCCCGCTTCTGGCCTGCCGTGGCGCTGGCCGCGCTGGTGGCCATGATGCACACCTTCATCGTGATGACCATGCCTGACGGGACCGGGATACTGGCCTCCACGACCACCTTGCTGATGGTAACCAGCATCGCCTTTGTGCTGTATGGCAACTACAAGCTGGAGCACGATGAGCGCATGGCCTTTTTGCTGGATGCGCGCGAGCAGGCGCTGCATGCCGAGCTCACGGCCGCACACGAGCGGCTGACGCACATGGCCACCACCGATGCGCTGACCAATCTGGCCAACCGCCGCTATTTCGAGGGCTTCCTGAGCGAATGCTGGCAAAGGGCCCAGGCGCAGCGGCGTGTGCTCTCGGTGATGGTGCTGGATGTGGATTACTTCAAGCTCTACAACGACCTCTATGGCCACCAGGCCGGCGACCGTTGCCTGGTGGGGGTGGCGCAGGCCTTGACCAGCAGCATCCGCCGCCCGGGGGACCTGGTGGCCCGCTGGGGCGGTGAAGAGTTCGTGATCGTGATGATGGACACCGATGCGGAAGCGGCGGCCGCTGCGGGTGAGCGCATCCGCGAAGCGGTGGCGCAACTGGATCTGGTGCACGAGGGCTCGCGTTGCGCGCCGCGCGTGACGGTCAGTGGGGGCTGTGCCACCGCGCGGCCCGATGCCCACAGCCAGTGGGCGCAACTGGTGCAGATGGCCGACGATGCCCTGTATCGGGCCAAGGCGGGCGGGCGCAACCGCATTGTGGTGACCAGTGATGGCGCGATGCCCAACATGAAAGCCGAGGCCGTCTGATGAGCACGCAACCCTTGCCGCTGGTGTTCGATCTGCGTGCGCTGCTGGCCTGGCGGCCTCCTACCTTGCGTTTCGACCCCATCGACGAGGCCCATTTCCAGCACGTGGGCGGGCCGGCGCGGCTGGCGCATTTCGCCAACAGCGGTGCGCTGGCCTTGTTCGTCTACAACCTGTTCCTGCTGGCCGATCGCGTCATGATCCCTGACGTGCTGGAGATGGCCTTCCAGTTGCGCCTGTGTGTGTTCACGCCCTTTGCCTTGTTGTTGCTGCTGCTGGGCTGGCGCTTCAAGCCCTTCTTGCTGCTCTTGCCGGTGAGCCTGGTGGAGGGCACCTTGGCCTTGACCGGGATGGCCGCCGCGCTGAGCCTGGGCTGGCTGTTGAGCCAGTCAACAAGCGACTTTGCCGGCATGTACACGGCGGGCCTGGTGCCCATCATCATCTACGGCAACCTGGTGCAGCGCTTTCGTTTTCGCTTTGCCCTGGCGTTTTCCTTGAGCGTCGTCGGGGTGGCCTTGATCTGCGTGTGGCTGCGTTTCGGCCATGGGCATCCTTATGAGGTGTTCGACATCCCCTTGGCCCTGCTGGTCAGCTTGATTGCCGCCTATACGCTGATCGTGAACTACCGCTTCGAGTTGGAGGAGCGCCGCCGGTTCCAATGGTCGGTGCGCGCGCAGACGCTGCACAAGAAGCTGGCCGATTCACAGTCGCAACTGGAGGCCTTGTCTCGCCTCGACCCCTTGACGGGTGTGCCCAATCGGCGCCATTTCGACGAGTACATCCGCCAGAGCTGGGACGCGGCCTCCAGCCAGGCTGGCAGCGTGGCCTTGTTGCTGATCGATGTGGACCACTTCAAGGCCTTCAATGACCGTTATGGCCACCCCGCCGGAGACCAGTGCCTCAAGCATGTGGCGCAGGTGCTGCAACAGCAGGTGCCGGCAGCGGCGGGCTGTGTGGCCCGTTGGGGCGGGGAAGAGTTCATCGTGGTCTTGCCTGATGCCGATGTGGCGCGGGCCATGAAGGTGGCACAAGGCCTGTGCGAGGCCGTGTCCGGCCTGGGCTTGCGGCATGAGGCGTCGACGACGGCGCCCAGTGTCACCATCAGCGTGGGCGTGGCAGTGACCCGTCCGGCGGCCACGCACGATTCGGTTGACAGCCTGGTGGCAGCCGCCGACGCGGCGCTCTACCGCGCCAAGGAAGGCGGGCGCAACCGGGCCACGGCGGCGCTCAGTCCAGTGTCTGGCTGACGAGCTGGTTGCGGCCGGCCTGCTTGGCCTGGTAGAGCAGGGTGTCGGCCTGGCTGTAGAGCTCGGCCGGGCTGCGTGTGGCGCTCAGGCCCTTCAAGATCACCAGCCCCATGCTGATGCTGACCACACCCACAGGGCTGCCCTCGTGGGTGATCGCCAGCGCATGGATGGCCTCGCGCATCTGCTCGATGAAGCGGCGCACCTTCTCTGGTGGCTCGTTGATGTCCAGCAAGATCGCGAACTCCTCGCCGCCCACGCGGTAGACGTGGTCGCTCGCGCGCTGCAGTTGCTGGCGCAGGATCTGTGCGATTTTTTGCAGCACCTCGTCGCCAGCCGGGTGGCCGTAGCGGTCGTTGTAGAGCTTGAAGTGGTCCACGTCCAGCAGGCACAAGGCCAGGGGCGTGTGATGGCGGCTGTGAAGGGCCACGGCCGCGGCCAGGTCCTTGTTGAACTGGCGGCGGTTGTGGGCCCCGGTGAGCTCGTCGGTGACCGACAGGCTGGCCAGGCGCAGGTTGGCGGCTTCCAGTTCCTGTGTGCGGCTGGACACGAGGGATTCGAGCCGGGTGGTCAAGGCGGTCTGGGCGACGAGGGCCTGGTGCTCGGCGTGCAGCTTCTCGGTCTTGAGCATGTTCATCTGATCGGCCAAGCCGAAGGCCAGGATCAGCGCCTCGGCCGCCGAGCCGATCTGCACCATGTTGTCCGTCAACGCGTTGGCGGGAACGAGACCGAGCACACGCAGGTAATAGATCAGGGCCGCCATGGCCAGCAGGGCAAAGGCGCTTGCGAAATAGCGGGCCGGCCGCGAGCCCTGGTACACCAGCACATGGCCGGCGACGATCAGACTGATGATCATCCCCAGGGCGATGAGGGTGTTGAGTGCGAAGGTCAGGGCATACAGACCCATGAAGACAGGCAGGATGCCGATGCCGTTGGCGGCGGTGCAGGTGGCCACGATCCGGTGCAGGCGGGGCGACACGCCGTGGCGGGTGTCCATGTAGCGCATCAGGAACAGCCCCAGGGTCAGGTAGACCATGCTGACGATGAAGGGCAAGACCTGGTTGTTGAAGTCGGGCGCGTTGGGCCACCAGTACTGGAAGGCATAGCCTCTGAAGACCAGGCCCCAGGCCAGGAAGCTGCCGATGTAGGCCACGTAAAAGCCGAAGGTGCTCTGGCGCGTCGAGATGAAGAGAAAGACGTTGTAGAGCATCATCGTGCCCAGCACGCCGTAGTACAGGCCAAAGAACAGCGTCTCTGTTTGCGTGTGTTCGGCAAAAGCCTCGGTGGTCCACAAGGTCGGGGTGATGATCTCGTGCAGCCCGTCATGGGCGGCCAGGCGCATCAGCACGGTCAGGGTTTCGCCTGGCGGCAGGATCAGGCGGGTGGCGATGGTGCGCACCGGTTCGCCCCGGCTGGCGAAAGGGCGGCGATCGCCACTGGCCATGTGCAGGCGTTCATGGCCACCTTGGCCCAGCACGTACACGTCGGCCTCGTCCACCAGTGAGCTGCCCAGGTCCAGCACGCGCTCGACCTGCTGCGGGCCGGTGTTGCGCAGGGTGACACGCGTCCACCAGACGGACTTGGAAAAGCCGAAATTGAGCGAGGGCGTGGCGCGAGGCTGCCATGCCCCGCTGGTTTGCGGCAGCGTGGCCGGCGTCCACTGCCCTTGGGGGTCTTCAAGGACCTGGGTGTGCGGGCCCAGTTGCGATTCGCTCTGGCTGGCCGATACGGTCACGAGCATGGAAGCGGGCTCGGCGGCCATCAGGCGCCAGGGCAGCATCAACAGCAGGAGCAATGCCGCGGCCCGCGCCAGCAAGGGCCGCAGGCTGAACAGGCATGAACAGGCGCGCAATGGGTGCATGGGGCCAGAGACTGGTCGGGCCCCCCGTTGCACGAGGATCAGCCCGGTGGGTGATCGGCAGGCACTGTGTCTCTCAGCACCTGCAAGGCTTCCTGGGACCAGTTCAGCCAGCCTTGCTCGTACATGATCCCGGTTTTCAGGATCAGGTGCTGGATGCGTGCTTCACGGGTCAATGTCTTATCGGCAGGAAAATCGCGGGCTTCAATCTGGCGGTAGGCCGCCAGCATGGTGGCATGTTGTGCCATGCGCCGCTCGACTTCCTGCTCCAGCCCCAGCGGGCCGATCACGGCGTCCGCGCGCATGCGCACCATCATCTCGTCGCGCTGGTCCGGCGCGGGGGAGGGCTCGCGCACCCAGCGCTCCAGCTCCTGCCGGCCGGCGTCCAGCACGCGGTAGTTGCGCTTGCGGGTGCGGCCACCATCGGGCGCGGCCTCGGAGGCGATCCAGCCGGCCTTTTCCATGCGGGCCAGCTCGCGGTAGATCTGCTGGTGGGTGGCGCGCCAGAAGAAGCCAATGGACTTGTCGAAGCGGCGGGCGAGGTCATAGCCCGAGGACGACTTTTCCAGCAGGGACGTCATCAGGGCGTGGGATAAAGACATGCGCCGAGTCTAAGGGGTGGCATTCAACTATGCAACCAGTTGCATAAACGGCAAACTTCTCCTAATATCCGATCCGTTCATGCAACTGGTTGCATAGTTGGTTGGGCCGCGCCCGCCAGGCAACCTTTGCCGATCCCATCGACTTCAACGAGAGACATCCCCCATGAGCGCTTATCCCCACCTGCTGCAACCGCTTGACCTGGGTTTCACCACATTGCGAAATCGCGTCCTGATGGGCTCGATGCACGTGGGTCTGGAAGAAGCCAAGGACGGCTTCGAGCGCATGGCCGCTTTCTATGCCGAGCGCGCACGTGGTGGCGTGGCCCTGATGGTGACCGGCGGCATTGCCCCCAATGACGCGGGCCGCCCCTACCCCGGTGGCGCGCGCCTGGCCACCGAAGAAGAAGCCGCGCAGCACAAGGTGGTGACCGACGCCGTGCACGCCGCCGGCGGCAAGATCGCCATGCAGATCCTGCACTTTGGCCGTTATGCCTACCACCCCGGCCTGGTCGGCCCCAGCCCCATCAAGGCCCCGATCTCGCCCATGCCCCCGCGCGAGCTGACGACCGCCGAGGTCGAGCAGACGGTTGAAGACTTCGCCAACTGCGCTGCCATGGCCCAGAAGGCAGGCTACGACGGCGTGGAAGTGATGGGCTCCGAGGGCTACCTGATCAACGAGTTCATCGCCGCGCGCACCAACCAGCGCAGCGATGAATGGGGCGGCTCGTATGCCAACCGCATGCGCTTCCCCGTGGAGATCGTGCGCCGCGTGCGCGAGCGCGTGGGTGCCAACTTCATCATCATCTACCGCCTGTCCATGCTGGACCTGGTGGAGGGCGGCTCCAACTTCGACGAGGTCGTGCAACTGGCCCAGGCCGTGGAAGCTGCTGGCGCCACCATCATCAACACCGGCATCGGCTGGCACGAAGCGCGCATCCCCACGATCGCCACCAGCGTGCCGCGTGGCGCCTTTGCCTGGGTCACCCAGAAGATGAAGGGCAAGGTCAAGATCCCGCTGATCACGACCAACCGCATCAACACGCCGGAAGTGGGCGAGAAGATCCTGGCCGATGGCTGCGCCGACATGGTCTCGATGGCCCGCCCGCTGCTGGCTGATCCTGACTTCGTCAACAAGGCCGCGGCCGGCAAGGCCGACCAGATCAACACCTGCATCGGCTGCAACCAGGCCTGCCTGGACCACACCTTCAGCGGCAAGATCACCTCCTGCCTGGTCAACCCGCGTGCCTGCCACGAGACCATCCTGACCATCGCGCCGGTGACGGCGAAGAAGCGTGTGGCCGTGGTGGGTGCCGGCCCCGCTGGCCTGGCAGCTGCCACTACAGCGGCCCAACGTGGCCACGACGTGACCCTGTTCGAAGCCGCGCCAGACGTGGGCGGCCAGTTCAACATCGCCAAGCAGATCCCCGGCAAGGAAGAGTTCTACGAGACCCTGCGCTACTACCGCAACCAGATCCAGCTGACCGGCGTGAAGGCCCAGTTCAACACGCGTGTGAGCGCCGATGACCTGGTCAAGGGCAACTTCGACGAGGTCATCCTGGCCACGGGCGTGGTGCCGCGCACCCCGGCCATCGAAGGCGTGGACCACCCCAAGGTGCTGAGCTACCTGGACGTGCTGCGTGACAAGAAGCCCGTGGGCAAGACGGTGGCCGTGATCGGTGCCGGCGGCATCGGCTTTGACGTGTCCGAGTACCTCACGCACGAAGGCGAGAGCCCCGCGCTGAACCTGGCCAAGTTCAATGCCGAATGGGGCATTGACTCGGAGTACAAGGACCGTGGCGGCATCAAGCAACCGCACCTGGACAAGGCCCCGCGCCAGATCTACCTGCTGCAGCGCAAGACCAGCAAGGTGGGCGACGGCCTGGGCAAGACCACGGGCTGGATCCACCGCACCTCGCTGAAGAACCGCAATGTCGAGATGATCGCGGGCGCCAGCTACAACAAGATCGACGACGCCGGCCTGCACATCACCGTGGGCGGCAAGGACGTGGTCCTGCCCGTGGACAATGTGGTGCTGTGCGCCGGCCAGGAGCCCTTCCGCGAGTTGCAGGCTGGCCTGGAAGCCGCAGGCAAGAAGGTGACCCTGATCGGTGGCGCCGACGTGGCCGCCGAGCTGGACGCCAAGCGCGCCATCAAGCAAGGTACTGAAGTGGCCGCTGCCCTGTGATCGTTCGTTGATCAACCCTGGAGTGACACCATGAGTTCGCCTTCTGCACTCAAGCCCGCTGCGGCGGCCTCACTGGCTTTGTGGCACGAGATGGTGTCGCTGCAGGACATGGGCAAGCTGCCCACCATCCTGCACGACAACGCCGTGTTCCGCTCGCCCATGGCCTTCAAGCCCTATGTGAGCGCCGCGGCTGTCAACCTCATCCTCAACACGGTGATGAAGGTGTTCACGCAGTTTGAATACCACCGCACCCTGGTGTCGGAAGACGGCCTGAACGTGGTGCTGGAGTTCAGTGCCAATGTGGGCGACAAGTCACTCAAGGGCATCGACATGATCCGCTTTGACGAAGAGGGCAAGATCATCGACTTTGAGGTCATGGTCCGCCCCTTCAACGGGCTGCAGGCGCTGGGCGCCGAAATGGGCGCGCGCCTGGCCGCCTACCTGCCGGCCTACAAGGCCCAGCACAATCAATAAATAAAGAAGCTCACCCATCTGCCGAGGAGAAGACATGCAACTGGAAACCGTCACCGTCAGCCTGGACAACCACGTCGCCGTGGTGCGCCTGAACCGTCCTGAAAAAGCCAATGCGATGAACGCCGCCATGTGGCAGGACATCCGCAAGGCCTTCACCTGGATCGACGAGAACGTCGAAGCCCGCGTGGCCATCATCGAAGGGGAAGGCAAGCACTTCACCTCGGGCATCGACCTGCAGATGATGATGGGCCTGCTGCCCCAGATCAAGAACGACTGCGATGCGCGCACCCGTGAAAACCTGCGCCGCGTCATCCTGGACATGCAGGACACGCTGACCAGCATGGAGCGTTGCCGCAAGCCCGTGCTGGCCGCCATCCACGGCGGTTGCGTGGGCGGTGGGGTGGACCTGATCTGCTGCGCCGACATGCGCTATGCCTCGGCCGACGCCTACTTCACGATCAAGGAAATCGACATCGGCATGACGGCTGATGTGGGCACCTTGCAGCGCCTGCCCAAGCTGATCGGCAACCAGGGCATCGTGCGCGAGTTGGCCTATACCGGCCGCAAGGTGGATGCCACCGAAGCCTTGTCGCTGGGTCTGATCAACAAGGTGTACGAATCGCGCGAGGCCCTGCAGGCCGGCGTGCGTGAGATGGCTGCACAGATCGCGGCCAAGTCGCCGCTGTCCATCCGTGGTGTCAAGGAAATGCTGAACTACAGCCGTGACCACTCGGTGGCCGATGGCCTGAACTACATCGCCACCTGGAACGCCGCCATGCTCATGTCCAATGACCTGACGGCCGCGATGATGGCCGGCATGAGCAAGCAGACGCCCACCTTCAAGGACTGAGCGCGTCGCCCTGAGCGGCTTGACCCTGCCGCACGGCGAGTGGGGTCAGGCCGGTCCAGCGCCGCACCGCGCGGTGCATGGAGCTGACCTCCGCATAGGCCGCGCGGCGCGCGATCTCGGCCATGGGCAATTGGGTGTCACGCAACTCATGCAGCACCTGTTCGCGCCGCACCTGCTCCACCAGGTCCTTGAACGACAGGCCCTGCTCGGCCAGGCGCCGCTGCAGCTGCCGTGATGACAACCCCAGCGTGGCCTCGACCTCCGGCGCGAGTTGGTCCAGCAAAGGCAGCACGCCTTGCTGGAGGCCTTGGGTGATCTTCTGCCGCAGCAGCGCCAGCAACTGGTCTGATGTTTGTGCGAGCTGCGCCCACTGTTGTTGCGTCAAGGCGTTCATGACCCGATGCAGGCCGGCGTCTGCATTGGGGTTGGGCAGTGACAGCCAGGCCGCAAGCAGCCGCTCCCGTGCGAACGGGGCATTGAACACGATGGGTGCCCCGACAAAGTGCTGCAAGGGGGCCGGGTCAGCCGGCGCCGGGCAGGGCATCCACAGTTCCAGGGGGACCAGGTGGCGCCCCAGCACCCAGCGTGCAAAGGCCAGCCGGGACACCATGGCAAAGCTCCACAGGTGGGTGTCGGCGGGCACACCACCCAGGGTGAGCAGTGTGCTCTCCAGGCAATCGCCCTTGAGCCGGTGCTCAGCGCGAACCTGGGTGCAGACCATGGACTGCAGCCGCTCGAACATGGCCAGGCCGTCTTCCAGCTCGGCGCAGCTGATCAGGGCATAACCGAGGGCACCCATGGTGGCCGGGCGCACCTGCTGGCCGATGGTCAGCCCGATGTGCGGGTCCTGGCACAGGCGTGCAGCCAGGTGCAGGGCGTCGGTGATCTGCTGCGCGGTGACCCAGGCGGGGCCCTGGCTGTCGTCCTCCGGCAGGCCCAGCAAGGCCAGCACGGCCCGATGGTCGTGTTCGCACGCGCGCACATGGTCGGCGATCAGCCGGGCAAAGCTGGCGATGAAACCCAGTGGGGCGGGGGCGCGGTCGTTCATGGCACACGGATGTTAGGGCATCGGCTTGCGTCGGGTGCCTGGGGTCAATCCGGTGGCATCCACCGTCAATGACAAATGGGGGCCATGTGCGCACAGTACAGGGCATGAAAATGTCCTTTCTGCCGCCATCCGACCGCCCGGCCAGCCAGCCGCCTGGCGCCATGCCCCACCAGCCCGGTATGCCGCTTCCTGTGCGCCGCCTGCGGGATCTGCCTGGCCCACGCCAGTGGCCCATTGTGGGCAATGCCTTGCAGGTCCAGCTGGACAAGGTGCACCAGAACGTGGAGGGCTGGGTCAAGCACTACGGGCCGATGCTGCATGTGCGCCTGGGCGGTTTTCCCTTGCTGGTCATCTCGGACCACGAGTTGATCGCCACCTTGTTGCGAGACCGGCCCGAGGGCTTTCGGCGCCCGTCGCGCATGCAGGAAATCATGTCCGAGATGGGCATCCAGGATGGGGTGTTCGTGGCAGAAGGCGAGCACTGGGCCAGGCAGCGCCGCATGGTCATGGCCAGCTTTGCGCCCGGGCAGGTGCGCGCCTATCTGCCGGCCTTGCTGGGTGTGGCCGCGCGGCTGCGCACCCGTTGGGCGCGGGCGGCCGGCCTGGGCCAATCCATCGAGCTGCAACCTGAGTTGATGCGCTTCACGGTGGATGCGATCGCCGGCCTGGCCTTTGGCACGGAAGTCAATACCATCGAGTCTGACGAGGATGTGATCCAGCGGCATCTGGACCAGATCTTCCCGACCATCTGGCGCCGCTCACATGCCATCGTGCGCTACTGGAAGTGGTTCAAGCTGCCACGCGACCGTGCGCTGGACCGCAGCGTCAAGGCCGTGAACGTGGCGATCAGGGGCTTCATGGGTGACGCCCGTGTGCGCTTGCAGGATCCGGCCCGTCGCGCTGCCCCGCCGAATCTGCTGGAGGCCATGATCGTGGCAGCCGATGAGCCCGGCAGCGGCATGAACGACGACGACGTGGTGGGCAATGTGTTCACCATGCTGCTGGCCGGTGAAGACACCACGGCCACCAGCCTGTCGTGGATGATCTACCTGATGAGCCGCAACCCGCACACGCTGCAGCGCGCACGCCAGGAGGTGGACAGCACCTTGGGGGACTTGCAGGACTGGACGGCCGACGACCTGGGCAAGCTCGACTACCTGGAGGCCTGCATCCACGAGAGCATGCGCATCAAGCCCGTGGGGCCCTTCAATGTGGTGCAGGCGCTCCAGGACACGGTGGTGGGCGATGTGCAGATACGCGCCGGGACATCCGTGGTCATGGTGATGCGCCACGACACCTTGCGCGATGACACCTTCCCGCAGGCCGAGCGCTTCATGCCCGAGCGCTGGCTGGGCGAGGCCACGCAACTGGCGCCCCACCATGCCAAGCGCGTGTCCATGCCCTTTGGTGCGGGCCCTCGCATCTGCCCGGGGCGTTATCTGGCGCTGCTGGAGATCAAGCTGGTGGCCGCCATGCTGCTGCAGCACTTCGACATCACCGGCGTGGACACCCCTGACGGTGGCGAAGCCGACGAACACATGGCGCTGACCATGGTGCCCGTGGGCCTGAAGATGCGCCTCAAGCTCAGAGCATGACCTGGGTGCCCAGCTCCACCACCTGGTTGGCGGGCAGGCTGTAGTAGCTGGCCGCACCTTCGGCTTGCCGGGTCATCCAGCTGTAGAGCGCGCAACGCCAGGCGGGCAGGGCACCCGGGCCATCCGCAATGGTCGAGCGGGCCACGAAGAAGGTGGTGCTCATGGGTTCGAGCGACAAGGTCGGGTGCCGGATCAGGCTCAGTGCTTTGGGGATGTCCGGCTCTTCGCGGAAGCCAAAGCGCACCGTGACCCGGAAGGCACTTGGCGTCAGCTCGACCACGGTGACGCGCTCGTCGTCATGCACATAGGGCGCGTTGTCGTTGACCACGTGCAGGAACACCGTCTGCTGGTGCATGACCTTGTAGTGCTTGAGGTTGTGGAACAAGGCACTGGGCACGATGGTCGGGTCGGAGGTCAGGTACACGGCGGTGCCGAACACCAGCGGCACGTCGGGGCGCGGGCTGTGGATGAAGTCATCCATGGGGATGTCGATCTTGCGGCGTTGGTCGGCCACCAGGCCCGTGCCTTCCTTCCAGGTGGTGAGCATCAGGAAGATGCCGGCGCCCAGGGTCAGGGGGAACCAGCCACCTTCCCCCAGCTTAGTCAGGTTGGAGGCGAAGAAACCCAGCTCCAGCAGCGTGAAGGCCCCCAGAGCGATCAAGGTGGGGCGGCGCAGGGTACGGGCCTGGATGCGTGTCACGAAGGCGGTCAGCAAGGTCGTGATGATCATGGTGCCCGACACCGCGATGCCGTAGGCCGCAGCCAAGGCACCCGACGATTTGAAGGCCATCACCAGGGCGATCACGGCCAGCAGCATCAGCCAGTTGACCGTGGGCACGTAGATCTGGCCACGCTCCTTGTCCGAGGTGTGCAGGATGCGCACGCGCGGCAGGTAGCCCAGGCGGCTGGCCTGCAAGGTCATGGAGTAGGCGCCAGAGATCGTGGCCTGTGACGCGATCACGGTGGCGGCCGTGGCCAGCACCACCAGCGGGATCAGCAAGGCCTGCGGGGCCATCAGGAAGAAGGGGTTGGCGGCCATGTGCGCGTCACGCAGCACCAGGGCACCTTGCCCGAAGTAGTTGAGGATCAGGCAGGGAAAGACCAGGGCGTACCAGCCCAGGCGCACCGCCTTGCGGCCGAAGTGACCCATGTCGGCATACAGCGCCTCGCCCCCGGTCAGGGCCAGGAACACGGCCGACAGCAGGATGAAGGCGCTGCCCGGGTGGTCCAGCGTGAACTGCAAGGCGTGGTGTGGGCTGATGGCCTGCAGCACCATGGGCGTTTGCATGATGCTGTGGATGCCCATGCCGCCCAGGGTGAGGAACCACACCACCGTGATCGGACCAAACAGCGTGCCCACGCTGCCTGTGCCGTGTTTCTGGATGAAGAACAGCCCGATCAGGATGCCGATGGTGATGGGGATGATGAAGTGCTCGAAGCGCGGCGTGGCCACGCTGATGCCTTCCACTGCAGACAATACCGAGATGGCGGGCGTGATGATCGCATCACCATAGAAGAGGGCGGCCGCGAACACGCCAGCGCTGACCACCAGCAGCGAGCGTCTGGGCGCATCGTGCGTGAGGCGATGGGCCAGGGCCGTCAGGGCCAGCACGCCACCTTCGCCATCGTTGTCATACTTGAGCACGATCCACACATACTTGATGGACACGATGACCAGCACCGCCCACAGCAGCGCAGACAGCGTGGCCAGCACGTTCTCCGGTGAGATGGCCAGCGCGTGCGGGCCATTGAAGGCTTCCTTGAAGGCATACAAAGGGCTGGTGCCGATGTCGCCAAAGACGATGCCCAGCGCAGCCAGGGTCAGTGCGCCCAGGCGTGAAGCACCTTGATGGTCGGATGACATGATGTCGAAGTCCCTTCAGTTTTCCAGTTGGAAGCGGTAGCCCACGCCGACCTCGGTCAGGAAGTGGCGGGGCTGTGCAGGGTCGTCTTCCAGCTTCTGGCGCAGGTGCCCTACATAGATGCGTGTGTAGTGGTTGCTGTCGGCATAGGCCGGCCCCCAGACCTCGCGCAGCAATTGGCGGTGCGTCATGACCTTGCCGGCGTGCGCCAGCAGAACGCACAAGAGACGGTATTCGATGGGCGTGAGGTGCACGGCCTGGCCATCACGCGTGACCAGGCGGCGGATGAGGTCCACCTCGATGCGGCCAAACTTGAACACCGGCTGCTCGATGTCGGTGCCACGGCGGGCGCGGCGCAGCATGGCGCGCACACGGGCCAGCAGTTCACCGACGGAGAAGGGCTTGGTCAGGTAGTCGTCGGCACCGGCATCCAGCACATCGATCTTGTCGACCTCGGCAGCGCGTGCTGACAGCACCAGCACCGGCATGCTCGACCAGGTGCGCAGATCGGTCACGAACTGGCGGCCATCGCCATCGGGCAGGCCCAGGTCCAGGATGACCATGTCAGGCTTGCGCGTGCCGGCCTCGATCAGGCCATGCTGCATGGTGTCGCTCTCCACCACGCGGCAGCCATCGGCTTCCAGGGCGGCATGCACAAAGCGGCGGATGTGCGGGTCATCTTCGACCAGCAGGATCGTGTAGGGGTTGAGGCTCATCGGCGTGCCTCCAGGTCGGTGTCCAGGGTGGCGTCGGGCCCGCCATCAGCTTCGAGGTCTTGCTCGGGCTCGATGGTGGGGGGCGTGCCCAGCGGCAGGGTGAAACACACCTTGGCGCCACCTTCGGGCGGGTTCAGGGCTTCGATGTGGCCACCATGGGCTTCGACGATGACCCGGCAGATCGACAGGCCCAGGCCAACGCCGGGGATGGTGGATTCAGGCTGGCCGCGCTCGAACACCTCAAACACATGGCCCAGCTTGTCGGGCGGGAAACCGGCGCCCGCATTGCGCACGCTGATCTGCATCTGGCCGGGGCTGGTCTGCGCTTGCACATGGATGTCGGTGCCGGGTGGGGCGTACTTGCTGGCGTTCTCCAGCAGGTTGCCGAAAACGCGCTCCATCAACACGGCGTCAATGGCGATCAAAGGCAGCTTGTCGGGCAGTTGCACGGTGATGCGGTGCCCGTGGAGGCTGTGCCCCAGCAACTGGATGCTGGCACCAATGACCTCTTCGATGGGTTGCCACTCCAGCCGCAAGGGGAGCTGCCCGGCTTGTTGGCCGCTTTGCAGCCGTGCCATGTCCAGCAGGTTGCTGACCATGCTGTGCAGGCGCATGGCCTGGTCGCGGATGGCGCTGGCCATGTCTTGCGCGGGTGCCGGCAGCGGTGGCTGCATCAGCGTGAGCGTGTCGGCCAGGCCAAACAGCGAGGTCAGCGGCGTGCGGATGTCGTGGGACAGGGCCGAGAGGATCGAGCCGCGCAGCCGCTCGTCGTTCATCTCGAGCTGGGTCTGGTGGGCCACGTTCACGAAGTGCAGGCGCTCCAGCGAGGTGGCCACCAGCGAGGCCAGGGCGTCCAGCAGCGTGCGCTGGGTGTCCAGCTTCTGGGCCTTGGCGTGCGAGGTGGAGATGATCAGCACGCCTCGGGCACGGGTCGATCCGGCCAAAGGCAGCAGCACGTGCAGCTGCTCGTCGTCACCAACGTGCTGGGCGCCATGGCCTTTGTAATCGCGGTAGACGGCCAGGGCCATCAGGGCCATGGTGGTGGACAAGGGGGCTTGTGTGGGCAAGGCGGGGACGAGTTCGTCGCCATGCCCCGGCAGCATCAATCGCATGCTGCCGTGCAACTGGTTCTGCGTGAAATGCTGGGTGGCATCGCACACCTGCTCGATCTCCAGCGCGCCCGCCAGGTGGCTGGCCAGCGAGTACAGCGCATCGGACCGTTGGGCGGCCTGTTGGGCCTCATGGGCGCGCAAACGCAGGCTGATGGTGAGCTGGCTGATGACCAGTGCCACGACCAGCATCACGGCAAAGGTCAGCAGGTATTGGGCATCGCTGACGGCAAAGGACCAGCGTGGTGGCACATAGAAGAAGTCGAACAGGCCCACGCTCAGGAAGGAGGCCAGCACCGCCGGGCCGCGCCCCAGGCGCGTGGCGATCAGCACCACCGTCAGCAGGAACAGCATGACGGTGTTGACCGGCTCCAGCCAGTCATGCAGGGGGATGGTGATGGCCGTGGTCAGCCCGCATGCGGCAATGGCCAGCAGGTACTCGGGCCAGGTGGCGTGCCGTGCAGGGCTGGTAAGCGGGCTGATCGGGTCGGACATGGGGGCTGAATCGGTGTCGGGATGATTCAGCTTATTCAACTGCGCATCTCGCTGTTGAAAATTCTGGCACGGCGGGTATAAAAAAGCCGTAAAGATCAGGCGGGGATGCCCTCGATGCTGCGCAATCTGAAATCCTGCCCGGCCAGCCAGGTTTTGCGGAAGGAGCCGCAGGCCGGACAGGGGTCGATGCGGGTGGGCGGGCTGAAGTGGTGCTGGCAGTCCAGGCATTGCGCCTGGGCCTGGATGGTGTGGATGTGCACTTGCGCGTCTTGCGCCAGCGTCCCCCGCAAGGCGCTGCCCAGGGCGGTGCGCAAGGCGCTCTCGTCCACGCAGCTGAGCGTGCCGACGTCCAGCGTCAGGCTGGTGATGCGGGCCATCTCGTGCGCATGGGCCTCCAGCAGTTGCACGATCTCCATGGCCAGGGAGAGTTCATGCATGGCCGGCTCGCTCCGTGTTGGTGGCGGCGGCAAGGGCGTGAGCCAGTGCCTGGTCCAACCAGCCTTGCAGCAGCTTCCAGGCCTGGGGCAGCAGGGCCTGGGCCGTGTCTGACAAGGGGGCGCCCAGTTCGAAACCATGACCGGTCAGGGTCAGCAGGTCGGCCTGGGGTGGAGGCTGGCTCAGCAGCGATTGGTACAGGGCCAGCAAGTCGTCGGGTGTGCTGCGGTGGCTGTTGACGCGGGCTGGCGCATGGTTGCTTGGTGAGGGTGTCACGGCCCGCAGGGCCACGGGGGCATCGTGCTGGGCGGCAGCGTCGATGAACAGGACTTGCTCACGCCCTCGCAGATCCAGCGCATGCTCCACCACCAGTTGCTGATCGGTGATCAGCTCGATGGCCTGTTGCACTTCGGTGGTTTGTGTGGCCAGCCAGCTTTGCAGTTGCTGCGCGAGCAGCGGCCCAAAGGCATCGTCACCCCGGCTGGGGTTGCCCACCGCCAGCACGAGGATGGGCGCTTGGCCGATGCAATCGTCCATCAGGCTCATGATGGCCAGTTGCCGGGCTGTGCACCCACGGGCAGGGGTGGGTGCTCAACGCGGCCATCCTCATGCTTGAGCAGCAGGTCGATGGCCTGGCCATCTGCATCCAGCAGCTCCACACGCAAAGGCATCTTGCCCACGGCATGCGTGGCACACGACAGGCAGGGGTCGTAAGCGCGGATGGCCACCTCGATGTGGTTGAGCAGGCCTTCGGTCAACGCGCGCCCATCGAAGTACTTTGCCGCCACACTGCGCACGGCCTCGTTCAAGGCGGTGTTGTTGTGCGTGGTCGAGACGATGAGGTTGGCGTAGTTGATCAGGTCGTCGTCGCCGATGCGGAAGTGGTGGATCAAGGTGCCGCGCGGTGCTTCGATCACGCCGATGCCTTCACGCAAGGGCGTACCCTTGGCCATCAGGTCGGTGCCGATGATGTCCGGGTCATGCAGCAGGCGCTCGATGCTCTCGGCGCAATGCAGCATGTCGATCATGCGTGCCCAATGCTGCGCCAGCGAGGCCGTGACGGGCTTGCCGTGGTTCCAGGCCTTGAACTCCTCGCGTGCGGCTTCGGCGCGAGGGGTGTCCAGGTAGCTGGCGTTGTTGATGCGCGCCAGTGGCCCCACGCGGTACCAGCCATGCTCCGGCCCCATGGCCCGCAGATGCGGGAACTTCATATAGGTCCAGGGCTTGACCTCTTCCTGCAGCAATTGGCCGTAGTCGTGCACGTCCACCTGATCAACCACATGCAGGCCGTGTGCATCGTTGACGCGCAAGGCGCCGTCGTACAGGTCGCTCGCGCCATCGGGGCGCACCAGGGACATGAACATCGAGGGGAAGTTGGCAAACGCACCTTGCTCGGGTTGCCCGGCCAGGAACAGGTCGCGGGCCAAGCCCAGGGCATGGGCACACCAGTCGGTGATCTGCCCGATGTCGTCCAGCATCAGGTTGCGGTCTTCGATCGACAGGGCCTTGTTGAAGCCGCCGGGCACCGAGCCCGTGCCATGCACGCGCTTGCCTGTGAGCAGGCGGATCACCTCCTGCCCGTATTTGCGGATGCGGATGCCTTGCAGGCCCAGTTCACGGTGGTCCTGCAGCACACCAACGACGTTGCGGTGGGCCACGGCATCGTCAAAGCCAAACAGCAGATCGGGCGAGGCCAGGTAGAAGAAGTGCAGCGCGTTGGACTGCAGCACCTGTGCGAAGTGCAGCAGGCGGCGCAGCTTCTCTGCCGTCGGTGTGATGCGCGCGTTGCCTATGACAAAGGCATCGCAGGCCTTGCTGGCCGCCAGCAGGTGGCTGACCGGGCAGATACCGCACAGGCGTTGCACCAGGGTGGGCACCTCCCAATAAGGGCGGCCCTGGATGAAGCGCTCGAAGCCCCGGAACTCGACGATGTGCAGGCGCGCCTGTTTGACGCGCCGGTTTTCGTCCAGCAGCAGGGTGACCTTGCCATGGCCCTCGACGCGGCTCACGGGCTCGATCACCACGCGGCTCAGGCCGGATGGGTCTTGGGCAGTTTCGAGTGGGCTGGGCATGGGAATGGTGTCGGGTCAATCAAAGCGGCGGAGGTCTTCGGGCAGCACGGGCTCGCGCTGCTCCAGCATGGCCATGATCAGTTCGCGAAAGGCGGCCGCTGGTGGAGGGCAACCCGCCAGGGTGTAGTCGATGGGCACCACCTCGTGCAGCGGCAGCACCTTCTTGAGTAAGGGCGGCAGCTCGGGGTCTTGCGGCACCTGGGGGTTGAGCAGGTCGGCTCCCAAGTAAGCCTCGGCCACCAGCTCCGACACGGGGATGCCATTGCGCAAGGCCGGCACGCCACCATACATGGCGCAGGCCCCCACGGCCACCAGCACCTTGCAGCGCTGCCGGAACTCGTGCAGCACCTCGACGTTCTCGCGGTTGCACAGGCCGCCCTCGATCAGGCCGATGTCCACGCCTTGCTCGTTCACATGCTTGATGTCGGTCAGCGGGCTGCGGTCGAACTCGATGTGCTCGATCAGGTCGGCCAGGGCTTCGTCCACATCCAGAAAGGACATGTGGCAGCCAAAGCAACCGGCCAGCGAACAGGTGGCAATGCGCAGCTTGCGGCTCATGTGTCCTCCGGGCGCTGGGCGATGTCGGCGTGGTCGTAGTGCCGCTGGCCAATGGGGATGACGAAGCCTTGTCGTTTGGGCATGAGGGCGCCGGTGGGGCAGATGGACAGTGCCCGGTCGGTGGCGGCCACGGCGCTGTCTTGCAGTGTGCCGCTGGGGCTGTTGATCAGCAATTCGGTTTTCAGGCCGCGGCCACCGATGGCGAACACGTTCTTGCCATCCACCTCGCGGCTGGCGCGCACGCACAGCTCGCACAGCACACAGCGACTGCGGTCCAGCATCACGTCGGGGTGTGAGGCATCAACGGCATGCTGCGGGTATTCGTGCACGAAGTGGGTGTCTTGCATGCCCAGGTGGTAGCCCAGGGCCTGCAGGTGGCAGTTGCCGCTCTTTTCACAGAAGGGGCAGTGGTGGTTGCCTTCCACGAACAGCATCTGGATCAGGCGCTTGCGGTCGCGGTTGATGTCGGGTGCTTCGGATTCAACTTCCATGCCGGCGCTGGCCGGCATGGTGCAGGAGGTGACCGCGCGGCCCTTGATGCGCACACTGCAGACCTTGCAGCTGCCAATGGGCTCGAAGTCGGCGTGGTGGCACAGGTGCGGGATGTAGGCGCCGGCAGCTTGCACCGCCTGCATGATGGTCTGGCCGGGCTCGAAGGGGATGTCGCGCCCATCCAGCTTGAAGGTGGCGGGCTGGCTCATGCGGGCCTCCCGGTGAGCGTGGGCGTGTTGGCGTGCATGCTGGCATGCAGGTCGACGTTCGTGTCCATGCTCATGTCGGCCGTCGCGGCGTCCAGGTCGAAGGCCTGCTCATCGGGCACCAGGCGGCGCTCGACCTGATCAGGGAAGTGCTGGATCACGTCCAGCAGCGGGTGGGCCGCGGTCTGGCCCAGGCCGCAATGGCTGTGGTGCTGCATCAGGCTGGCGGTTTCTTTCAGGCGGGTGATGTCCCATGGGCTGGCGTGGCCCGTGATCAGGCGCTCGGCGGTTTCCAGCAGCTGGCCACAACCCACGCGGCAGGGCGTGCAGAAGCCGCATGACTCGTGCGCGAAAAAGCGCGTGTACTGCGTGGCCACGTCCACCATGTCGCGGCTGCGATTGAACACGGTGAAGGCGCCACCGGTGGGCAGATCCTCGAAGCTGATCTGGCGCTGCAACTGGCTGGCGTCGATCAGCTTGCCGGAGGGGCCACCGACCAGCACGGCCTGCACGTCGGTGGCGCCGCTGTCGGCCAGCACCTCAGCCACCGTCACGCCCCAAGGCACTTCATACAGGCCGGGGCGGGCCACGTCACCGGCCACGCTCAGGATGCGGGTGCCGCGTGATGCGGCCGTGCCCTGTGCGGCAAACCAGGCGCCGCCATGCACGGCAATCTGCGCCACCTGCACAAAGGTCTCCACATTGTTGTTGACGGTGGGCAGGCCGAGGTAGCCCCGGTCTACCGGGAAGGGCGGGCGCGTGCGGGGGATGCCGCGCTTGCCTTCCACCGATTCGATCAGCGCGGTCTCTTCGCCGCACACATAGGCGCCGGCGCCCAGGTGCAGCGCCACATCAAAAGCCTGACCTGATCCTGAGATCGAGTTGCCCAGCAGACCACGGTCACGGCGCACTTGCAGCACCTCGCGCAGATGCGGCTCAATGAACTCGTACTCACCGCGCACATACAGGAAGCCTTGCGTGGCCCCGACCGTGAGCGCCGCCAGGGTCATGCCCTCGATGAGTTCGTGCGCCCACTGCATCAGCAGCATGCGGTCCTTGAAGGTGCCGGGCTCGCCCTCGTCGGCATTGCAGGTGATGGCGCGCAGCCCGGTGGCCTGGCGGCAGGCTTGCCACTTCTGCCAGGTGGCAAAGCCTGCGCCGCCACGCCCGCGCAGGCCGGAGGCTTGCAGTTCATCGAGCATGGCCTGTGGCCCCATCACCAACATGCGGGTGATGGCCTGGCCAGGCGCAATGGGGTGGCGCAAGGTCAGGTTGTGGCGCCACACCGGGTTGCTGACTTCAAAGAAATCGGCGGGCCATGCGTCCAGCGGCGTGTCGCTCAGGATCAGGTCGGCGACCTCATCGGCCCGGCGTGCGGTCAGGCGCGTCAGCGGGCGGCCATTGATCAAGCCGGCTGGGCCCTGGTCGCACAGGCCCGTGCAGGATGTGCGGTGAAGGGAGACCAGGCCGTCGCCACGCACTTGTTCCAGCACCACACCCAGCCGTTCAGCCAGGCGTTGCACGATGGCTTCGCCGCCCAGCATGCGGTCGGTCACGCTGTCGCTCAGGTAGAGCGTATAGCGGCCACGGGGCTCGAAGCTGAGGAAATGGTAGAAGCCCACGACGCTGCGCACGGCGGCATAACTGAGCCCCCAGGCTTGCACCAGCGCCTCAATGGCGAAGGCCGGGACGTGATGGAAGTGCGCCTGTACCTGCCGCAGCACCTGCAGCAAGTCAGCCGGCCCCGCCTGGTAGCGTTGCAGGATGTCCTTGATGTCGCTGATCTCGGTTTCAGAGGGCATGCTTCACAGTATCCAGTGGGTGTGACGGCTTCTTGTGACAGCGTCAACAAATGCGAGGCAAAGGGTCACCCATCAACCAGTCCAGCATGCGTTGCCCGCCAAAGCTGGTGCGCATCTGGACCAGGCCGCTGGGGCTTGGGATGACGGTGCCGATGCGGCAGGCCTGCTGGCCCAAGGGGTGGGCGCGCATGGCGCTCAGCAGGCGCTCGGCATCGCTGGCGGCACAGATGGCGATCAGCTTGCCTTCATTGGCCATGTAGAGCGGGTCCAGCCCCATGAACTCGCAGGCAGCGGCCACGGTGGGGTTCACCACGATCGCGCTTTCATCGAGCTGCATGCCCACACCGGAGGCCACGGCGATCTCGTTGAGCGTGGTGGCCAGGCCGCCGCGGGTCGGGTCGCGCAGCACGCGCAAGGCGGCGCCAGTGTCCAGCATGTGCGCGACCAGGCCATGCAAGGCGGCGCTGTCAGACTCGATCGGGGCATCAAAGCGCAGCCCTTCACGCTGGCTGAGGATGGCCACGCCATGGTCGCCCACGCTGCCCGACAGCAGCACCGCGTCACCTGCTTGTGCCAACTTGCCGGACAGCTGCACGCCCGGCCTGCACTGGCCCAGGCCGGCGGTGCTGATGTAGAGCCCATCGGCCTTGCCGCGCTCTACCACTTTGGTGTCGCCCGCCACGATGGCCACCTCGGCCTCGCGCGCGGCACGCGCCATCGATTGCACCACCCTCACCAGCTCGCTCAAAGGCAGGCCTTCTTCCAGGATGAAGCTCACGCTCAGGTGCAGCGGCCTGGCACCCATCACGGCCAGGTCGTTGACCGTGCCGTGCACGGCCAGGCTCCCGATGTCGCCACCAGGGAAGAACAGGGGCGACACCACGTGTGCATCGGTGGCCATGACCAGCTTGCCACCCGCTGGGATCTCAGGCAGCACGGCGCCGTCATCGCCCGCATCCTGCCAGCCGCCAGGCCAGGTCTGCGTGAAAGCCGGCCGGAACACCGTCTCGATCAACTGGTGGCTGGCACGACCGCCTGCACCATGGGTCAGGTCAACACGGCCTTGTTTGAGGTCCAGAGGGCGCACATAGGCGGGCTTGATGGGGCTCACGCGGTGACCTCGCTGGTTTGGTGGCGGCCATAACGGTAATGCGCTGCACAAGCGCCCTCGGAGCTGACCATGCAGGCGCCCGTTGGTTGATCGGGCGTGCAGATGGTGCCAAACAGCACGCAGTCTTGCGGGCGCTTGTGCCCGCGCAGGATCGGGCCGCATTCGCAGCGCGGGTGATCGGGCACCGCACGCGCAGCCAGCCCAAAGCGCAACTCGGCGTCCATGCCGGCATGGGCATCGCTCAGGCGCAAGGCGCTGTGCGGGATGCGGCCCAGGCCGCGCCACTCGAAGCCGTCGCGCAAGCTGAAGACTTCATCGGTCAAGGCAATCGCCTTGGCATTGCCCTCGCGGTTGACCGCACGCGTGAACTCGTTTTCAACCTCGGCGCGGCCGTCGTTGACCTGGCGGATCAGCATCAGGATGGCCTGCATCACGTCCAGCGGCTCGAAGCCGGCGATCACCACGGGCAAGCGGTAGTCGGCGGCAAAGGCCTCGTAAGGGCGTGAGCCGATGATGGTCGAGACATGCGCCGGCCCCACCAGCCCGTCCAGCGCCACAGGCTCGGGTTGATCCAGGATGGCGTGCATGGCCGCTGGCGTGAGCACGTGGTTGCACAGCACGCTGAAGTTGCGCAGGCCTTCGCGCTGCGCGGTCTGGATGGCCACGGCCGTTGGCGGGGTTGTGGTCTCGAAGCCGATGGCCAGGAACACGACTTCACGGTCAGGCAAAGTGCGCGCCAGTTGCAAGGCGTCGTCCACCGAATAGACCACGCGCACATCAGCACCCTGAGCGCGCGCGCCCATCAGGCTCAGGCCTTTGGAGGCCGGGATGCGCAAGGTATCGCCATAGCTGGCCAGCACGACGTCAGGGCGGCGCGCCACCTCGATGGCCATGTCGATGCGGCCAATCGGCAGCACGCACACCGGGCAACCGGGGCCATGGATCATCTGCACTTGCGGGGGCAAGAGATCCAGCACGCCATAGCGCGCCAGCGCATGCGTGTGGCCGCCACAGAACTCCATGAAGCGGTAGGGCCGATCAGGGCGCACCTCGCGTGCCATGGCCTGTGCCAGTTGCTGCGCCAGTTGCGGGTCACGGAATTCGCTGACGTATTTCATGGCGCGTTTGCCGGCGTGTTTGCTGGCGTGCTTGGCTCTGTATCGGCAGCCATCTGGGCAAACAGGGTCAGGGTGTGCTCGGCCTCCTCCTGGTCCAGCCGGGTGAGGGCGTAGCCCACGTGCACGATCACGTAGTCGCCAAGCTGCACCTCATCGAGCAGCGCCAGCGAGACCTGCTTGCGCACGCCTCCCATGTCCACCGTGCCGTGCTGGCAGGCGGCGTCGATCTCGATCACGCGGGCTGGTAGGGCGAGGCACATGGGTCTTGTTTGATCAGTCTCTGGCGGGCAACCCAGGCTTGCCCAAGGCTCAGGCCGCCGTCACCACAGGGGTATTGTGCCGGGCGCCAGACCCTCAGGCCCTGGGCGATCAGGCTGCTGTACAAGGCGTCGTCGAGCAGGCGGTTGGCCAGGCAACCGCCGGACAGCACCACGGTGTTCAGGCCCCGGCGCGCGCAGGCCTGGGCGGCCCAGTCGGCCAGGGCCGCGGCCACCGTGGCGTGGAACACCGCCGCCGCTTGCGCCGTGTCGCCCTGATCGGCCAGCCAGTTCATGAGCGGCCGCCAGTCGAGCACCAGTTCGTCGGTGATCTGCCAACCGCCGTTCAGCGGTTCGGCGGGCCAGCAGGTGCTGGCCAGGCTTTCCAGGCGCATCGCGGCTTCGGCCTCAAAGCGTGATTGGGTGTAGGGTGCCAGCACGTTGAGCAGGCCGGCCGCGGCATCGAACAGGCGCCCCAGGCTGGTGGTCTGGGCGTGCCCATGGGTGACGGGTGACTTGCCGGAGGCCGCACCCGGCGTCGTGCTTTGCGACAACCACTGCTGCAACAGGCCCGATTGCTGGATCGACGCGAAGCGCACGCCGATCTCTTTGGTGCGCCCCAGGGTATGCAGCAGCGAGGCGGCCATGCGCCAGGGCTCGCGCACGGCGGCGTCCCCGCCGGGCATGACCAGCGGCCACAAATGGCCCAGGCGCTCGCACAGGTCTTCTTGCACCGCGAGCAGTTCGCCACCCCAGACCATGCCGTCGCTGCCCAGGCCATGGCCGTCCAGCGCCAGGCCGATCACGGGGCCGTGCACGCCTTTTTCGTCGGCATGCTCGGCCAGCACGGCGGCCACATGGGCGTGGTGGTGCTGGACCTGGATCAGCGGCAAGGCCTGCACGCCCGACGCGGTGGAGGCGCGGCTGTGGGCCATGTGCGCGGCCAGGATGGTGCTGAAGAAGTCGGGGTGCAGGTCGCAGGCCAGGGCGTCGGGCTGGGTGCGCAGCCAGCCGGGCCAGATGTCGGCCATGCGGGTGAAGACCACGCGTGTGTCCACCGAGTCCAGGTCACCCACATGCGGTGACACCATGGCGCGGTCGCCCTGGGTGATGCACAAGGTACTTTTGAGCAATGCGCCCATGGCCAGCACGGAGGGGGGCAGATGCTGCTCGTCCTGGCTTTTGCCGGGCTGCGTGGGCAGGGCCACCGGCATGGGGGCATAACCCCGGCTGCGCCGGATGAAACAGGCCGAGCCATCGGGCCGCACCCGCAGCACCGAGTCGTCGTTGCGCGCCAGGATGTCGCGGTCGTGCAGCAGCCAGCCGTCGGCGATCTCGGCCAGCTCCAGCTGCGCGGTTTCGTTGTCGATCACCAGGGGCGATCCGCTGGCATTGCCACTGGTGACCACCATCACCATCTCCTGCGGGCGTGTCAGCCAGTCGGTGCCGGAAGGGCGGCCCGCTGCCTCGTGAAAGAGCAGGAAGTGGATGGGGGTGTAGGGCAGCATCACACCCAGCCAGGCCAGGTCAGGTGCCACCCGCGGCATCTCGCGTTTGGCGCGGTCCGACTGCGTCAGCAACACAATGGGCCGCTCGGCCGATTGCAGCCAGCGCTGCTCGTGCGGGGTCATGGAGGCCCAGGGAGGGATGGACGCCGGGTTGGCCATCATCACGGCCAGGGGTTTGGCGTCGCGCCGCTTGCGCTGGCGCAGTCGGGCCACGGCATCGGGTTGGCGGGCATCGCAGACGAGGTGGAAGCCACCCAGGCCCTTGACCGCCAGGATGCCGCCTTCGCGCAGCAGCTTCAGGCCGGCGGCAATCGGGTCGTGCTCATCGAGGCTGCCGTCGGTCTGCTTGAGCCACAGGCGCGGGCCGCATTCGGGGCAGGTGTTGGTCTGGTGGTGAAAGCGCCGGTCTGCGCCATTCTTGTATTCAGCGTCGCATGTCGGGCAGGGCAGGAAGCGCGCCAGGCTGGTGTGGCCGCGGTCAAACGGCAGGCTGCGGGTGACGGTGTAGCGAGGCCCGCATTGCGGGCAGTTGATGAAGGCATGCCGCCAGCGCCGGTTGTCCGGGTTGAACAGCTCCGACAGGCAGCGGGCGCACACGCCCAGGTCGGCGCCAATCGTGGCCATGTGGGGATGGGGGCTGCTGACGCTGGGCTGGATCTCGAAAGGCTTGGTGGGCGCCGGGGTGTCGGTGGTGGACGTGGCCGTCAGCACGTCCACTTGCTCGACCTTGGCGGGCGCCGGGGCTTGCCACAGTCGCTCTTGCAGGGTGTCCAGCAAGGCCGCATCACCGTGCAGGTCGATTTCCACGCCGAAGCTGGTGTTGCGCACCCAGCCGATCAGGCCCAGCGCGGTGGCCTGTTGCCAGACCCAGGGGCGGAAACCCACGCCCTGGACCTGCCCACGCACGGCTAGGCGGCGGTGCATTGCTGCTCCAGCCAGCCCATCCATTCATCAAAACCCTGGCCGGTGGTGGCCGAGAGCGCGATGACGGCGGCATCGGGGTTGACCTGACGGATGAAGCCCATGGCCTTGTCCATGTCGAAGCGCAGGTGCGGCAGCAGATCGCACTTGTTGAGCAGGATCAGGCCGGCGGCCTGGAACATATCGGGGTATTTGAGGGGCTTGTCTTCACCCTCGGTGACGGAGAACACCAGCACCTTGGTGCGTTCACCCAGGTCAAAGGCGGCGGGGCAGACCAGGTTGCCGACGTTTTCGATCATCAGCACGCCGTGATCCAGATCGGGCAGGTGGTGCAGGGCATCGTGCACCATGCGGGCGTCGAGGTGGCAGCCCTTGCCGGTGTTGATCTGGATGGCGCGCACGCCGGTGGCCCGGATGCGTTCGGCGTCGAAACTGGTTTGCTGGTCGCCCTCGATCACGGCCACGGGGCGGCTGGCCTGCAGGCGTTGCACGGTTTCAACCAGCAAGGTGGTTTTGCCCGAGCCCGGGCTGGAGACCAGGTTGAGTGCCAGGGTGTGGTGGGCGGCCAGGTGTTCGCGGATGTGGGCGGCGACATGGTCGTTGCCGGCCAGGATGTCCTGCTCCAGCTGCAGGACGCGGGTGTGCATGTCGCCACCATGCGCTTGAGGATGGGGGTGCTCATGCACATCGTCATGCACGTGGCCATGCTCGTGCGCATGGCTTTGGGCAGACTCACAGCCACAGATGGTGCACATGGGTGTTCCTGATCCTTGCCGGTGATGTCGTCAAGGGTAGCGCAATTCAAGCCCAGGTCAATGGCAGTGGGGCGGGCGACACAGCTCGATTTGACGCTAAATTGACGTCAGTGAAACCTTGTCAGCCAGGAGTGGGCATGAGTGATTTTCCGAAGGACATCTATACCGAGCCGTCCAATGTGGATGTGGACACCCTGAAAAACCTGGGGCCCCTGCGCGGCATGGCCGGCATCTGGCAGGGCACGCGCGGCCTGGACGTCAAACCCAAGGCGGAAGGCGCCAAGAAGCAGGCCTATGTCGAGCGCATCGAGTTGCAGCCCATTGACCCGCAAACCAACGGCCCGCAGCTGTTCTACGGCCTGCGCTATCACACGCACGTGACCAAGCCGGATCAGGTCAAGACCTACCACGACCAGGTTGGCTACTGGCTGTGGGAGCCAGCCACCGGGGCCGTCATCCACACCCTGACCATCCCGCGTGCGCAGACCGTGATGGCGGCGGGCAAGGCCACGGCCGATGCCACCAGCTTCGAGCTGGTCGCCACGCGGGGGCAGCTGGACTACGGCATCTGCTCGACGCCGTTTCTGGAACATGCCTTCCGCACGGTGGAATTCCGCATCCAGGTGACGATCAACCCGGATGGCACCTGGTCTTATGACGAGGACACCGTGATGGAGATCAAGGGCCAGGCCGAACCCTTCCACCACCGTGACCGCAACACGCTGAGCAAGATCGCCGAGCCCACGCCCAACCCGCTGGCCCAGGCGCTTTACCAGCAGGCCTGATCAGGCGCAGGCGGCTCAGGGGTGGCGCCAGGCTGGCAGCGCCTCAAAGCCGAACAGGTAGGGCACCACGCGGTAGCCCTTCACCAGCCCACCCTGGGCAGGGCGCTGGCTCAAGCGGCGCATGTCCTCGGCGCTCAGGGGCTGGATCTTGTCGGCGTCACGCGAGCGGCTGAACACCCCGTTGCGCCATTGGTAGACCTCATCGACCTTTTCTTCGTAGCTGTACGAATGGTTGTGGTCGTTGAAGTAATCGTCAAAACGGTTGCGCCCCATGTACAGCGCGTTGGAGCCCTCATAGCCGGTCTTGTGGCGGGTCTTGGGGTCGGTATTGAGGATGTAGATCCAGTCGCCGGGCACGAAGTTGATCGGCGCGACGTTGTAGTGCATCTTCATCAGCTTGCCGGGCCTGTCCTTCTCGCGCGGGTCGAAGTCATCTTCAAAGAACCACATGTCGCCCGGTTCGATGTTGACCAACGGGTCGCCGTTGACCTGAACGCGCTGCTCGACCAGCGCGGTGTGCGCCGGGTCAGCCTTGACGCGGCGGTAGTAGTCCGTGATGCCTTGCAGCACGACCAGCTTGGTGGCGGTGTAGCAACCAATCGCATAACGGTGCTCGTTGGTGAACGCATCCAGCAAGGCCGTGTGCAGAGGGCGGCCACGCACCGGGGTGCCGTCGCGCCAGTAGCGGGCGTTCCAGCGGGCAGGGCCGCCATCGGGCCAGACCCAGTGCAGGTGCTCTGACCAGGCCACGATGTTCTGCCGCAAGCCGACCTGGTCCTTGAGGGCTTGCAGGTCGCAGGCCGCCCCGCTGAACACGGTTTGGCGGCCATGCTGCATGAGGGCCAGCACGATTTCCTTGCGCGATACCGTCTGCACGGACATGGGTGCCTTGCCGGCTTGAGGCAGGGTCACGGTGTCCTGGACCACATTGAACTCGGGGCGTTTGAACAGGTCCAGGGTGTTGTGGTCGTCAGCGGGCGTGCGCAGGGTGTAGGTCAGCGAGCCGGTCTGCGTGTCCGCCGTGAGTTGGTAGAGCGCAGGGCCAATGTCCAGTTCGGCCAGGTAGCGCCCCATGCCAATCTGGATGGCCGGTGCCAGGCTGGCGCCGCATGCGAACTGGATGCCATCCGTGCTGGCGTGAGCCAGGGGCGTCAAGGCGCTGGCGGCAGCAAACAGCAGGTGTGCCAGCCATGTCGTGCGGAGGTGCATTTGTCGCGTCAATCGCTTGTTGTTCTTGTTCTTCATTCTTTCAGACTGCACGCGGGGCCGGCTGAGACAAAGTACACACGGAAATGACAAAAGCCGGGTAACCCCGGCTTTTTGGCGCAAAACCGCAAGCGGCTTACTTGCTGGCGCCCGAAGCGGCCGTGGCAGCCTTGTGGTGACGCTTGTGCTTGTGCACAGCCTTGTGGTGCTTCTTGTGCTTGGCAGGTGCAGATGCCGTGGCAGCCGGCTCGCCCATCGGGGCGGTCTGGGCTTGAGCAAAGGACATGCTGGCAAACAAAGCGAGAACCGATGCGACGAGGAGAGACTTTTTCATGGTGAATGTCCTTCTGTAATAAGCAAGCTCTGGTTGGAGCAGAAAGAGCCCCCAAACACCTCGGATAGGCTGGGGTACTGCACGATAACGCAGCTGTTTGACGAGTGGTTGACACCGTTGGCTACATCAGACACAGGGTTTCAATGCAGCGCCAGAGGCTTGGCACAGTCACCCACTTTCACGTATACAGGCCGGTCACGGCCTGTTTGTCGCGACACCGCTTGAACTGATCCGGATGAGAACCATGACACTTCGCAAGCTGCTGATGATCTGCGTGTTGACAGGCATGGGCGTGGCCCACGCACAAAGTGACGACGCAGACAAACACCCCTTCAAGCTCACGATGGGCTACTACCAATATGCCGATGACGAGGGCAAGGACATCAATCTGCGCTGGCAGCACGAGGGCAGCCACGTCTGGGTCGGGCACTATGAAGACCACGGCTTTGGCGGGCAGGACCGCGTGGGCGCCGACACCAGCGTGGATCTGTCCGACCTGGTGTCGGTGCAGCCCTCCTTGCAGGCGGCCACAGGTGGCTACGTGGGGGGCAGCCTCAATGCGCAGATCGGGCACGAGTGGTATGGCCTGCTGGGCTGGGGCCGCACCAACCTCAAGCCCTACTTCAACCTCAACTTCGATCCCAATGACGCGCTCACCTTGGGGGGCGGGCACCAGTTCGCCAATGGACAGAACTGGTCGCTGTTCGTGATCCATGACGACCGGCTGCACACCGGGCAAACCGACTGGCACCTCACCGCACGCATCCCTGTCGAGGAGGACCGCCTGTCGCTGGACCTGATGCGCAAGTCGGGTGACAGCGACGTGGGCTACATCAAGGCCTGGGCCTTGAGCGTGACCTGGGACTTCCCGAGCTGGTTCGTGCGGCTGGCACGCGATCCGAAGCAGAATTTCTCAGGTGACGATGCCTGGCGTGTGTCTGGCGGCGTGCGTTTTTGATGATCAGGACAGCAGCTTGATCAAGGCGTCCGGGTGGATGGGCAGGGCAGCCAGGCCCGCCACCCCCATCAGCACGCCAAAGCCCGTGGGCACCAGCGCCGTCCAGTACAAGGCCCACATGCCGGTGAGCGCGGTGACCGCCAGCATGGCGATGGCGATCGCCAGCAAGGCATCAGACAAGTCGAACTGGTCGTCGCGGTAGTTCAGCGCGTCGTAGTTCTTTTGATCCTGCTCCGCGGCGGCCTTCATGGCGTCCTTTTTCTGGGCCTGTTCCTTGGCAAGGGCCTGGTATTTGACGATGGCCCGCTCATAGTCTGGGGCCTTCGGATCGGTCGATGCAGGGCGCGTCAACGCGATCTGGGTCAACGTGGCTTCAGCGATCTCCTGGCGCAGGTTCCGGGCCTGGTAGTAGGCCCAGTGGTCCAGCTTGTCGGACTGTGCCTGCTGCATGGCCTGCGTGATGTTGTCGTCCTTGACCTTGCAGATGCCCATGAACGTGGCGAGCGCGGCCACCGTGATGGCCACCGTGGCGTTGAGCCGCGCTGTGCTGGCCTCTTTCAGCTCCGTGGCGGAGCGGGCTTGCTCGATGAGGTCCTTGGGGTCGATGTCCATGGTGTTTTTGGGGGTCAAAGCTGGAAGCCAACGATGCGCACCAGGCCTTCAAACAGCTCGCGGGCTGCTGATGGCGCTTGCGCTGGTGCAGGTTCGCTCTCATCGGCCAGTTGCCGGGCCCATTGGGAGAGCCAGGCAATGGCGTCGGCATCATAAAACGCCGTGTTCAGCTCGAAGTTGAGAAACAGGCTGCGGCTGTCCAGGTTGGCTGAGCCGCACCAGGCCACGTCGTCATCCACGATGATCGCTTTGGCGTGCAGCATGCGTGGGTACAGCATGACCTGGGCGCCCGCGGCCATCAGCGCACGCAATGAAGGTGAACGGGCCACATCGGCCAGGCGATGGTTGGAGCGCGCGGGGATCACGAGCGTGAGCTTCACCCCGCGTCGGCAGGCCATGCACCAGGCGGTCAACAGGGCATCGTCGGGCACGAAGTAGGGCGACACCAGCATGATGCGTTGCTCGGCGCGGTAGGCAGCGGCCAGCAGCAGGGCATAGAGTGTGTCGTCTGCATGGTCGGGGCCGCTGGGTATCCATTGCAGCAAGGCGCCGCTGGTGGGGGCGGCGGGCGTGGCGATGGCGGCATCGACAAAGCCTCTCTCGCCACTGGCCACCTGCCAGTCCTGCTGGTAGAGATCTTGTGCCTGCCGGGCCAGCGGGCCACTGACCACGAAGCTGATGTCGGTCCAGACGGGGGCCGAGCCCTGGCCGACGAAGTACTCTGCGGCCAGGTTGCGCCCACCGCTCCAGACGTGCTGGCCGTCGACCACCACCAGCTTGCGGTGATTGCGCAGGTTGACGCGGCCCCGGCGGATATTGGGCAGCACCGGCATGAAGAGCTGCAACTCGATCCCGTGGCCACGCAGCGTGCGCAGCGTCGAACGGGGGGTGGACCAGCTGCCCAGCTCATCGAGCAGCAGGCGTACCTTCACGCCCCGGCGCGCGGCGCGGCCCAGTGCGGCTGACAGGTTCGCGGCGACCGCGTCATGCCCCAGCACGAAGGTGCAGATGTCGATGCGGTGCGTGGCTTGCTCCACCAGTTGCATGAGGCGGTCCAGTGCGGCCTGGCCATCGGCCTGGAAGGCCACGGCGCTGTTGCGCGTGGGTGCGGGCAGGGCCAGGGCTTCGCCCAAGCCCAGCGCCCAATGCGTGGCGTCGCCGGGCTGCGACGCTGGCGCAGGGCGTGAACGGCCTTGTGCGCGTGGCACCTTGCGCACGCCGATCAGCAGGTACAGCGGGATGCCCAGGTAGGGCAGCAAGGTGATCATGAGCACCCAGGCCAGCGCCGCAGACGGGTGGCGGTGCTGGCGTGTGAGGCGCGTCGAGGTCAGGTAGACAAGCAGGCCTGCCAGCACCAGCATGCTGTGCTCTACGGCGATCAAGGACCAATGCAGGTGCGAGAGCAGGTTGGACATGTCGTCGCGCCTGGCGGGCTCAGGCCGCGCGCAACTGCACGGCCGGCAACAGGCGCGCAATGTCGGCGGGCTGGCTGAGTGCCGTACCCGATGACAGCAGCGCAGCGGCCCCCGCCGCCATGGCCTGGCGCAAGGCCTGAGCCAGATCGTGGGACTGGCTCAGCGCCCAGACCAGCGCGGCCAGGAAGCTGTCGCCTGCGCCAATCGTGCTGGCCACTTCAACCTGCAGGGCCTGTGCACGCCAGGCTTGTGTGGCCGACACCAGCAGTGCACCGTCTTCACCCAGCGACAGGGCCACGATCTCGGCCTGCCCTTGTGCAATCAGGGCCCTTGAGGCCGTGCACCAGTCGGCTTCGGTGTTCAAGGGGCGGCCGGTCAGCTCACGCAATTCGCGCAGGCTGGGTTTGATCAGGTAGATGCCGCCGGCCTGCAATGCCGCGCTCAAAGCCGGCCCGGACGTGTCGAGCACCGTCTGGCAACCTTGGGCGCGCGCTTGCTTGGCGACCTGGGCGTAGAAATCATCGGGGATGCCGGGGGGCAGGCTGCCGCTGGCGATCACATGGCGGGCCGATGAGGCCAGGTCGGCAAGCTGGCGCAGGCTGGTGGCGCCTTCGTCCGGGCTCAGGGTAGGGCCGGGCAGCACAAACCTGAAGTCCTGCTGGCTGCCGGTTTCATGCACGGAGAAGCTCTCGCGCGTTTCGCCCGCGATGTCGATGGCCTGCGCGGGGATCTGTTCGGCTTGCAGCAAAGCCCGCAGCACCTGGCCTGTGACCCCGCCCGCGGTGTAGAGCGCGAGCACATCGCCACCCAGCCGGTGGACGACCCGTGCCACGTTGATGCCGCCGCCACCTGGGTGGGTCTGGGCGGCGGCGCAGCGCAGCTTGTGATTGGGAACAACCTTGTCAATCGACGTGTAGATGTCGATCGCGGGGTTCATCGTCAGGGTCAGGATGTCGGCCATGAGGCGCAGTTTATTTCGCTCCTGGCGATTTGGTGCCGATATCGGGGCGCAGGGCCTTGAGCATGTCTGCTGGCACCGTGCCTTGCAAGACACAACCGAAGCGGGTCAGCGAGGGGTCTTTGTCATCGGCCTCGATGCGCAGGATGCGTTCGACCGCGTCTGGCGAGGATTCGGCACCGCCCGGCGTCATGACCTTCTGCCAGCCATGGGCCACCTGCGCCGGGTCCCACAACTCGGTGCGCGTGTACGCCTGGCCATCCTGCAACAGGCGCTCCTTGTCCCAGATCAGGTGCTGGGTGGCTTTGATGACCGTTTGCGTGTCAGCTCGCAGCAAGAAGCCCCAGGCGATGAAGCTGTCGTCTGCGCTCAGGCGCATGTGAGCATCGAAATAGCCCAGTACGTCCAGTTGGTCGATGGGCAGCGGCGCGCTGAAGCGGCGCACGCTGTGCTCGGGGGCGGTGCGGTCAGCGACTTTGAAATAGGCCAGCTCGGCGCCTTTGATGGTGAAGTGCGGGTTGGCTGACAACTCGCCCGCATGGCGTTGCAAGCTGGCGAAGAAGCGACCATCGCAGCGCGACAGCTCGGCCAGGATGCTGTCTGGCGCTGGCGCGCTGCCTGCACATGCAGCGGTGGCCCACGCCACCATGGACAGGATGGATACGGATTTCGTCAACTTCATCGAAAGGGCCTGTGTGCTGGTTCGGGTATCGCGGGCCGTCAATTGGACAATGAATATGTGTCGCTGCGTTGTCAGGCTGGCCGGAAACGATGAAGGCGGGCCGCACCGTTGCAGTCCGCCTTCATGTGGTGGGGGCGATCAGTGGTGGCGGCGCTGGCGCTTTGCACCGACAGCCACGGCGGCCAGGCCCAGCAGCATCAGGCCATAGGTGCCGGGCTCGGGTACGGCCGCAAAGGACTCGGGCTTGGCCCAGACGCTGCCATTGTTGAAGTCCAGGCGCAGATCGGTCCAGTCTGCGCCGCCGGGATTGGCGGTGGCCGAGGCGAAGTCATTCAGCGCGGAGGCCACATCTGGCGAGGTCTTGTCGGTAAAGAGGTTGAACGACAAGAAGTTGAGGGTGTCGTTGCGCATGGAAACGGGCCAGATGTTGATGGCATTCAGGCCCGAACCCGTGGCAGACAGGTAACCCTGGGCATCGGACGTTTCGCCATGGAAGCTGAAGTTGACGACGGCACCGGAGAAAAAGCCAGGGATGGTCGTATCAGAGGGGGTCTGTGTGTCGATGGTGTAGTCCACCGTGAGGGTGCTGCCCAGACTGACGTAGTCCGGCAGCGCATCCTCGGCAGCTTGCTTGTAGGCCGTGGCGGTCAGGCGCCAGGTCTGCAGTTCGGCGTGGGCCTGAACGGCGAGGGTACTGGCCGCGGCCACGAGGGCCCATTTCAATGTGCTGATGTGACGCATGTTCACTCCTTGATTTGTGGTGGTGGATGCGTTGTCGCTCGCCTAGGCGAGGGCAACGATGTGGCTGCATCGAGGCAAGCCACGGGCCATCGTACAAGTCGCCTTCCCGATGGGGGAGCCCCCGGAATCAAGGATATTGTTGAACGTTAGGCATGTGCGCCACAGTTGCGCTGCTCAAGCGGCGATCAAGGCTGCTGACGGCGCTGCAGTTCCCGGTAAAGCCCGGACTGGTCCAGCTCGGCAAAGCCATGCTCGGCAGCGTCCTCGTACAGGGCGGCCAGGTGGCGGGTGATGGGGGCGTCAAAACCCAGGCCGGCCGAGCTGTGCAGGGCATTGCGCAAATCCTTGAGCTGGATGGCCAGTGAGCCGCGCTTGGCAAAGTCCCCCTCGACCATGCGCAGGCCATGCACCTCCAGAATGCGGCTTTCGGCAAAACCGCCTCGCAAGGCCTGGCGAACGCGTGCGGGGTCGGCGCCACCGCGTTCGGCCATCAGCAGGGCCTCGGCCACTGCGCCGATGGTGATGCCCACGATCATCTGGTTAGCCAGTTTGGTCAGTTGGCCCGCGCCGGCCGGGCCCACATGCACGGGGCGCCCCAGCACTTCCAGAACGGGCCTGGCGCGTTCAAAGTCGGCTTCAAGGCCGCCTGCCATGATCGCCAGGGTGCCGGCTTCGGCGCCCACCGTGCCGCCCGAAACCGGGGCGTCCAGGGTTTGCACCCCCTGCTGGGCCAGCTTGCTGGCGTGCTGCTGAGCCTGCTCGGGCAGGATGGAGCTCATGTCGATCACCAGGGTGCCGGGCCTCAGGGTGGTAGCGGCACCGGGCAAGGCCGGGTTGAACAGCACGTCTTCGACCACGCCGCCGTGCTCCAGCATGGTGATGACGATGTCGGCCTGCGCCACGGCTTGGGCGGGGGTGTGGGCCACCCTGGCGCCGTCGGCAATCAGGGCGTCTGCCTTGGCCCGTGTGCGGTTCCAGACCGTCAGCGGGGAGCCGGCAGCCAGAAGGCGGCGGGCCATCGGGGTGCCCATCAGGCCGCAGCCCAGCAGGCTGATCTGAGTCATGTTGGTCGTCATGGTGAAGTTTGATAGTGGGGTGTTCTGGTCACGGTTGGTGACCTGTTGCTGTGGTTTGCTTGCAAATACGGGGGGGCAAGCTTCGGCGCGTGTGCGAAAAACCGCATATGTCGCAGAAACTCGGCGCACATCCCTTGTTTGAAGGACAGTCAGGCAAGTTATTTTCGGCGAACATTCGATGACTTATGCTTGGCAACAGGGAGGGCCGGGTGCCGGTCGACTCCATAAAACAATCCAACTCATATGGCCCAAACCACAGAAGCTGACACGCTCCAGAGCGTGGCCTTGAATCAGAAGGTCTTGCATGCGCTGGACCAACTGGGGTTGGCGGTGCTGGTCAAGGACGTGGCCAGTGGCCGGTACGACCTGGCCAATGAAGCCGCAGCCAGGTTGCTGGGCCTCACGGATCGCCATGTCGTGGGGGCGGTGGACGCCGAACTCTTCGACGCGACCCAGGCCGTGGCCTTGCGTGCGGCAGACCAGCAAGCGCAGGCCGCGCCCGATGGCGTGCGGGCCGAACACAAGCTGGAGCTCAGCACGGGGCGCCACGAGTTCGTGACCTGGCGCCAGGCCTTCACGGATGAGGCCAGCGGTGGCAGCAAGCTCCTGTCTGTCTGGCAGGACGTGACCGAATCCCGCCGTCGCGAAACCCAGTTGCAGACGGCGCTGGCCCAGCTTGAACAGCAGCAAAAGGCCAATGACGCGCTGCGTCGCGATGTGGAGGACAACCAGGTCCGGGATGCCGTGTCCGGCCTGTATCACCGCGCGCACTTCGAAGAGCAGTTGCGCCGCGAGGCCGATCTGTCCAGCCGCGAGCAGCGCGAATTTGCCCTGGTGTCGGTGTCCATCGACAACATTGACGAAATTCGCCGCATGCACAGCGTCGAGGGCTGCGAGCGCGTGGTCGAGGCGCTGGGCCGTTTGCTGCGTGCCAACACCCGCGCCATGGACTCCCCATGCCGCCTGGGCGGTGACCGATTTGTCGTTTTGCTGTCCGGTGTGGGCCTGGCCACGGCGCACTCCAGGATGGAGCAGTTGCGCCGCCAGTGCGCACAGCACATCGTGCCTTACAACGGCCAGCAGATCCCGTTCACGGTGGCCATGGGTGTGGCGAGCTTCCCGCATACCGCCGGTGGCATCGACGAGCTCATGCGCAGCGCAGACCGTGCCATGGCTTCTGCGCGTGAGAAGGGCGGCAACCGCATCGTGCTGGCCAGCATCCAGTTCGTGCCGGCCAACTGATCAAATCAAGCACAAAAGAAAACGGCCAGATCCCGAGAGGGGTCTGGCCGTTTTGCATGAATCAAAGGCCCGCCGCAGACTGGTTGCCGCATTCCTGAACCCAGGTGGATTCAGGTGGGCGAGGTCAGTTGCACTTCGGGTTCATCTGACGCGAGACGATCACACCAGCACAACGATATTCCAAGCCCTGGCTCTAAGAGCATCGGTTCAAGGAAATAAAAACAACCACGAACGCGACGGACGATTTCATTCTACGTGCTCTCGCCGGATTTGGTTGTGCAAATACGCCGTCTTGAGGGGGCTTCTTGACAAGATCGCCGGATCAGATCAAGTGGCCGTCACTGTCGAGCGCCTGGTCCAGCCTGTTGATCAGCTTGTCGATGTATTCGGCGGTGGGCAGCGCCGGGTCATCGTTGGCAGCTTGCGCGTGTTTGGCGGGTGTGCTTTTGGCCTGTTCTGTGGGCCGCTCCGTCAACATATAGGCCAGGTTGAGCGCGGCCAGCACGGCAATGCGCTCGCGCGCCTTGAGCTTGCCGCTGTCACGGATGGCGCACATTTCGCGGTCCACCTGGTGCACGGCTTCCTTGAGGCGCTCTTCGCCACCTTCCGGGCAACCCAGCAGGTAGCTCTGGCCCATGATGGAAACTTCAATCTGCTTCATGCGTGTCGGGCCTCGTGTCAGGCGTCAGGGTGGGCGTTGCCATCTTGGCCGTCGCCGGCTTCGCCCGGGTGCTGGGGCAGCTTGTCGATCAGGGCGTCGATGCGTGCGCGTGCTGCGGCCAGGCGCGCACGCAGCGAGTCGCGCTCCTGCGTGGCCACGACCACCTGCTGCTCCAGCAGGGCATTGGTGCGGCGCAGTTCTTCGTGGCGCAACAGCAGGCGCTCGATACGGTCCGTGAGTTCGTCGATTCTGGACATGGGCTGATCGTGGTACCCACCCGGTTCGGAGGGGCCTTGTGGCTCTACAGCAGAACAATCATTGTAGGCGCCTTACAATGCGCCCCGTTGGTGCTCGCACTGGGGTTCGCCCGGTGCAGTTAAACGGGAAGCAGGAAGACTGCCGCGTCACGCATGTTCACGCATTTGCCGATGACGCCGGTCTGACCTGCGCTGCCCCCGCAACGGTCGGCGATCGAGTCTTCACGGCTCAGCTTGTGTTCTCAACCACTGGTCACCTGAAAGCGACTGGGAAGGTTTCGCAAGCCGCATCGCCTAGCCCGGATACCGGCCGACAAGGGACCCGGCGTCGCTCTTCGAGCGTTGCCAGGTCATATCGCCCAATGCCTGCGGGGACGCTGGCAGGGGCTCTTGTCCTGTCTGATTCATCATGTTGTTTTTGAACTCGGTGCGCGTGGCACCCGGGGTGCGTTCGGCTTTGGCCGTGGCGTGTGGTTTGGCCTTGTCTGGCGCCGGGATGGCGCAGACGCAGGAAGCGGTTGAGCCGGTGGTGGTGACCGCCAGCCGCATGCCGCAGTTGCTGCAAACCGCGCCCATCGGGGCGACGGTGATCACGGCCGAGCAGATCCAGCGATCGGGTGTGGCCGACGTCAACGAGGCCATTCGCAAGCTCGCTGGCGTGGCCTCGACATCCGATCTCAGCAACGGCCGGGAAAACGTGCTGGACTTGCGCGGCTTTGGTGCCACGGCCAGCCAGAACATGGTGGTGCTGCTCGACGGCATCAGGCTGAGCGAGAACGAAGGGGTGGCGGCTCGCCTGACTTCCATCCCCCTGGATCTTGTCGACCGCATCGAGATCGTGCGCGGGGGAAGCAGCGTGTTGTGGGGTGAGGGCGCCTCGTCGGGCGTCATCAACGTCATCCTCAAGACGGGACAGGGTGATGTCAGCCGTGCGCGCATCAGTGCGGCTGTCGAGAGCTTTGGCGGGCAAGAGCTGCAGGCCGATGGCCGATGGGGCCTGGGGCCGGTGGCGCTGGACGCCTCCTTCAAGCGCGTGCGCAGCAACGGCTTTCGTGACAATGGCAGCTACAAGCAGGATGCGATGGCTGTCGGGGTGCAATGGCAACAAGCCGCGTGGCGTGGCGGTTTGCGCCTGATGCAGGAATATGAAGCATCGCGCTTGCCTGGCTCCTTGCTTTACTCAGGCTTCAAGGCCAACCCGCGTGCCACGATCACCCCTCAGGACGACGCCAGCAATCAGGAGACGCGTTTGCTGGGTAACCTTGCGCATCAATGGGGCGCCTGGAGCCTGCAGATGGATGCCGGCTATCGTGAGCGGCAGCCCAGCTACCAGTACGTGTCGTTTGGCTCACCGAAGGTGGTGGGGCATACGACGCAAAACCAGCTCACGCCTCGACTGGTCTATACCAGTGCGCTGTGGGGTGCCGATGTCAAGGCCTTGATGGGTCTGGACTGGCAGCAGTGGTCCTTCGACAAGACCGGTAGCGATGGCCTGGAGACGGGCAGCCAGAACAACCGTGCCTTCTTCGTGCAGACCGATGTTCACCTGCCCACACAGACTCGCGTGAGCGTGGGCTGGCGTGAAGAGCGTGTGCGCAAAGAAGGGGACTTTCCTGGCGATGTGGCGTGGGGCATGCTGCCTGTGAGCTACGACCGCCGAGACAAGCTGCATGCCGGTGAGCTGGGCGTCAGCCAGACCGTGGTGCCCGGTTGGGACGTCTACGGGCGCCTGGCCTCGTCGTACCGTCTGGCCAATGTGGACGACAACAGGACGACGCCTTCACAAGGGCCCCTGTTGCCGCAGCAGAACACCGACCGTGAGTTGGGGGTGAAGTGGATGAGCGGTGGCGATGGCGCCTCCCTGCGGTTCTTCAGCCAGAAGACGGTCCATGAAATCGCCTTCGACAGCGTGCTGTATGCGAATGCCAATCTGGACCCGACGCGTCGGGCCGGTACCGAGATCGAGGGCCACTGGAGCCCGGTCAAGGCGTTGACGCTGGCCGCCACCTGGCAGCAATTGACGGCCCGCTTCCGAGCCGGTGCGAATGCTGGCAAGGAAATGACGCAGGTCGCACCGCACACGGCCACCGCCCGCGTGACCTATCGCATCAACGACCAGCACACGCTGGAGCTGGGCATGCAGTATCTGGCGTCGTCCCGTTATGTCGGTGACGAGGACAATCTGTGTGCGATGCGTGTGCCGTCTTCCACGTTGCTGGACGCCCGTTACGCCTGGACGGACCGCGTCTGGACCATTGCCTTGTCGGGCGCCAATCTGGCTGACAAGAAGGGCTTCAACTATGGCTCCACCTACCTGTGTGGCGAGCCCTATGTGTATCCGTATGCCGGCCGCAGTGTGAAGCTGTCTGCCTCTCGCCAGTTCTGAGGTCGCCATGAACAAACTGACTTCGGCGCGCCTGGCGCCGGGATGCATGGCGCCCGGATCTCTGGCATGGACCCTGGCCTTGCTTGGCGTGTCGGCCATGGCCCAGACGCAGGGATGGGTGGAGCCCACGGTGGTGACGGCCACGCGAGAGCCGCAATCCATCAGCCGCGTGTTGGCGGATGTGTCCTACATCGGCCGCGATGAGATCGAACGCCAGGGTGGCAGCACGGCCGTGGCCGATCTGCTCAAGAACCTGCCCGGGTTCGAGCTGGCGCGCAATGGCGGGCCCGCGTCGACCAGCAGCGTGTTCCTGCGGGGGGCCGAGACGCGCCATGTGCTGGTGCTGATCGATGGCGTGCGCGTGGACACCCAGTCTGCGTCGGGTGGTGCAAGCTGGGAGGCCATCCCGCTGGCGCAGATCGACCACATTGAAGTGGTGCGTGGGCCGGCCAGCGCCATCTATGGCTCCGATGCCGTGGCGGGCGTCGTGCAGATCTTCACCCGCAAGGGGCAGGGGCCGCTCACTCTGGACATGGGCGTGGGCCTGGGTTCTCGGGGGCTGGTGTCAAGCGATGGCCAACTGGCGGGCTCAAGCGGAGCCTGGTCCTACAGCGTCGGGTTGGCCACGGAGCGCTCCAGCGGCTTTGGTGCGCGCAGCAATGCCGTGCCCCGCACCGTGGCTGCCGATGACGATGGCTATCGCAATGGCAGTGCCAGTGCGCGTGTGGCGTATGCGGTCAAGCCGGGTCACAGTGTCAGCCTCAGCGCCTTGCGCCAGCACACCAACAGTGGTTATGACGCCAAGGTCAACTCCAGTGCGGACGACCGCTCCATCCGGGATCTGGACAGTGCGGCGCTGGCCTGGACGGCCCAGTGGCTGCAAGACTGGCGCAGCACCCTCACGCTGGGGCAGTCGCGTGACCGCTATGAGACCCGCCCTGCCGTGTATGCCGCGCAGACAGAGGCGCAGAACGCCGCCTGGGCCAACCAGCTGGTTTGGGGTGAGCACACCTGGCATGCCACGCTGGAGGGCCGCCAGGATCGTCTGCTCAACTCGGGTCTGACAAGTTCTGCGGTCAAGGGCGAGGGCACGCGTCGCGATGGCGCGCTGGGCCTGGGGTACGAGTGGCAGCACGAAGCCTATGCCTTGCAGTCCGCGATCCGCGAAGACCATGACAGTGCTTTCGGCACGCATGTCACGGGCTCGCTGGCAGGTGGTCTGGCGCTCAACGCGCAATGGCGCCTGCGTGCATCGTGGGGTACGGCGTTCAGGGCACCAACCCTCTATCAGCGTTATTCAAGCTATGGGCAGGCCAATCTGCTGCCCGAGTTTTCGAGAACGTCTGAGCTGGGGTTGCAGTACCACGAGGGGGCTACCCAGTGGGGTGTCACAGCCTATAACAGCCATGTGCGAGACCTCATCCAGTTCGATGCACCTGGCGTGTGTGCGGACACCAGGAACTGCTATCGCAATGTGGGCCAGGCGCAGTTGCAGGGGCTGGAGTTGACCGGCGAGGTGTCCGTGGTGAACGTGCGGCTGAGCGGTTCGGCCAGCATCGATGCCCCTAAGAACACGCAAAAGGACCTGATGCTGGCGCGGCGGGCAAGGCAACACGCCAGTTTGCGCGCCGAGACCTTGTGGGCGCAGTGGAACGTGGGTGTGCAGATGCTGACGTCCGGCAAGCGTTACGATGATGCGGCCAATCTGACGGTGTTGGGCGGTTACACGACCTGGGGTGTGGATGCCCAGACGTCCATCAGCCCTCAGTTCAAGCTGATACTGCGTGCCGACAACCTGACGGACAAACGCTATCAGACTGCACTCAACTACGAGTCTGCGCCGCGGACCGTCTTCCTTGGCCTGCGCTGGACGCCAGCGTATTGATCCGCAGTTGGAGTCGCGTCTCATGTCCGGAGCACATCACCTCATCGTCGGCGGCCAGCGCAGCGGCAAGTCCGGTCATGCCGAGCGTCTGGCGCGGCAATGGCTGGGTACGTCCGCGGGCCATTCGGTGACGGTGGTGGCCACGGCCTTGGCCTGGGACGACGAGATGCGCGCACGCATTGCGCGGCACCAGGCCGATCGGCCCGCCGGCATGCAGACCATCGAGGAGCCCTTGCAGTTGAGCCGCGTGCTGCGCGAGCAGGCTCGGCCCGGTCGGCTCTTGCTGGTGGACTGCCTCACGCTGTGGCTCACCAACTGGTTGATGCCGGCGCAAGGGCAGGCAGATCTGGCGGCCTGGCGCGTCGAGCTCCAGGCGGTGCTGGACACCTTGGTGAATCTGCCATCCCCGGTGGTGTTCGTGTCCAACGAGGTGGGCTGGGGTGTGATCCCGTTGTCCAGCGAGGTGCGCGCTTTTGTCGACGAGCTGGGCTGGCTCAACCAGGCCGTCGCCGAGCGTTGTGGTCAACTCACCTTGATGGTGGCCGGCCAGCCCTGGAGCCGGCCCGTGAGCCCGCCGTCAACATGAGGGATACCGGTTGATGTCCTTGCTGAAGAAATTGCTGAAGGCCGTGTTGGCCGCGCTGCTGTTTGTGTGGGCCTTGCTGACCCAGGCAGCCGTGACGGTGACCGACGACCGTGGTGTGGCGGTGAGCCTGCCCGCGCCACCCCAGCGCATCGTGACCTTGCTGCCATCGCTCACCGAAACGGTGTGCGAGCTGGGTGCGTGCGGGCGCATCGTGGGCACAGACCGCTATTCCAATTTCCCGGCTTCGGTGCGCGGCGTGGCCAAGACAGGCGGGTTGGACGATGCCAATGTGGAAATGATCGTGGCGCTCAAGCCCGACGTCGTGCTGCTGGCCCTGTCCTCACGCGTGACGGACAGGCTGGAAAGCCTGGGGCTGCGCGTGGTGGCCCTGGAGCCCAAGACCTATGAAGACGTGCGCCGCGTGGCGGGCAAGGTGGCGCAGGTATTGGGTGTGGCCGCTGAAGGCGAGCGCCTTTGGCAACGCCTGGATGCGCAAGTCAATGACGCTGCCGCCAGCGTGCCGCCCCTGGCCAAAGGCCTGACGGTTTATTACGAGGTGGACAGCGCCCCTTATGCAGCGGGTGAATCCTCGTTCATTGGCCATACGCTGAAACGGCTGGGTGCCGTCAACATCGTGCCGAACAAGCTGGGGCCCTTTCCCAAGCTCAACCCGGAGTACATCGTGCGGGCCAATCCGCAGGTGATCATGGTGTCGGCCAAAAGTGCACTTGGCCTGCCTGCTCGGCCAGGCTGGGATCGCATCAGCGCCGTGCGCGACAAGCGCGTGTGCAGCTTCAGCCCGGATCAGGGCGACGTGTTGTCGCGCCCGGGGCCTCGCATGGGTGAAGCCGCGCGCATCATGGCGCAGTGCCTGCGTGACGCCGTGGCAACGGGAGGCTCGCGTTGAAGGCGACATCGGGTTTCATCATGCTGCTGGCGGCTACCCTGGGCTTGATGCTGCTTGGCGTGGCGGTGGGCAGCACCGGTTGGTCGCCACCGTGGTCGGCGGGCGGTGACGCGCTGGCCCGGCAGATCATGTGGGATCTGCGGGCGCCACGTTGCCTGGGCGCCTGGTTGGCTGGAGCCTTGCTGGGGCTGGGTGGTGCGGTGGGGCAAGGCCTGTTCCGCAACCCCCTGGCCGATCCCTATCTGCTGGGCAGTTCATCGGGTGCCGCTTTGGGTGTGGCCTGCTTCCTGGCCTTGGTGGGCGTGAGCCCCACCTCCACGCTCTTGTTGATCAGGCTGGGCATCACGGGGGCAGCCTTCATGGGGGCCGTGGCCGCGGTCATGCTGACGCTGGTGCTGGCACGCGGTGTCGAGCACACCTTGAGGCTGTTGCTGGCCGGTGTGGTGGTGGGTGTCGTGTTGGGCGCCATCAGTGCGCTGACCATGTTGATGGTGCCGGACATCATGCGCGCCATGCAGGCCTTCATGCTGGGCACCACCGGGTTCCTGGGCTGGAGCAGTGTGATGCTGCTGTGGCCGGTGCTCCTGTTGACGCTGCTGGTGGCCTGGTCTGCCAGCCGCGCGCTGGACGCCATCAGTCTGGGTGACGCGGCCGCGCGCAGCCTGGGTGTGCGTTTGAACGTGGTGCGGGCCGGGCTGGTTGGGGCGCTGGCGCTGGCCACCGGCACGGCCGTGGCCCAGGCGGGCTTGATCTCCTTTGTCGGGCTGGTGGCGCCCCATCTGGTGCGCAGCCGTGTGCAGTGCACCCATGGGCCTTTGCTGCTGCTGTCCGCGCTCACGGGCGGGGTGCTGCTGCTGGCGGCCGACATCCTGGCGCGCTGGGCACTGGCGCCGCAAGAGTTGCCCGTCGGCGTGTTGACGGCCGTGCTGGGCGGCGGTTATTTACTGTGGCGCATGCGCCGCGTGGGCGGTGCCGCATGAGCATCCTGCAAGCTGATATCCGGTCGGTCAGGTTGTCGGGCCAACCCATCTTGCACGACGTGCAACTGCGCTTGTCGCCAGGCGCCTGGACGGCGGTGGTGGGCCCCAATGGTGCGGGCAAGTCGACGCTCTTGCGCACCCTGGCCGGCCTGCAGGCCTGCGAGGGCAGCGTGCAACTGCAAGGGCGCGCTTGCGCGGATTGGCCAGCCAAGGAGCGTGCCCGCACCCTGGCATGGCTGGGGCAGGCAGAAGGCGGCGCAGATGACCTGCGCGCCAGCGATGTGGTCATGCTCGGGCGCTTGCCCCATCAATCCTGGCTGGCACCGCCCAGCGAGGCCGACCATGTCGCCGTGGAGCAGGCCATGCAGCAGACGCAGTGCTGGCCCTGGCGCCACCGGCTGATGGGCCAGCTGTCTGGCGGTGAGCGTCAACGCGTCTTGCTGGCGCGGGCGCTGTGTGTGCAGGCCCGCATCCTGATGATGGACGAGCCCCTGGCCCACCTCGATCCACCACATCAAGCCGACTGGCTGGGCATTGTGCGCGGGCTGCGTCAGGGTGGCACCACCATCGTGAGTGTGCTGCATGAGCTGAACATGGCCCTGCATGCCGATGAGCTGATCATCATGAACCAGGGCCGCATCGTGCACCATGGCGCGGCCCATGATGAAGCCACGCAGGCCGCCTTGGTCAGGGTGTTTGACCAGCGCATTCAATTGCATCGGGTTGCGGGGCAGTGGGTGGCCTTGCCCTGTGCGGCCCCCCGGTTTGACGGGAGACCAGAATGCTTGATCAGATCGTGCACTGCCCGGCCATGCTGGTGAGTGCGCCAGCATCGGGACAGGGCAAGACCACCGCCACCGCGGCTTTGGCGCGCTGGCACCGCCAGCAAGGGCGCCGCGTGCGCGTGTTCAAGACCGGCCCGGATTTCCTGGACCCGATGATGCTGGCGCAAGCCAGCGGGCAAGCGGTCTACCAGCTTGATCTGTGGATGGGCGGCGAGGCGCATTGCCGCGAACTGCTCTGGCAGGCCGCACAGGAATCCGACCTGATCCTGGTTGAAGGTGTGATGGGCCTGTTCGACGGCATGAGCTCCAGCGCCGATCTGGCCATGAAGCTGGGCCTGCCCGTCATGGCCGTGATCGATGGTTCGGCGATGGCACAAACCTTCGGGGCCATCGCCTATGGGCTCGGGCACTACCGTCCCGGGCTGCAACTGGCTGGCGTGCTGGCCAACCGCGTGGGCAGTGACACGCATGCCCAGATGCTCAAGGACAGTCTGCCCGAGGGCATGAAGTGGTTTGGCGCCTTGCCACGTGACGAGGCCATGGGCATGCCCTCGCGCCACCTTGGTTTGGTGCAGGCAGCAGAAGTGGCCGACCTGGATGCCCGGCTGGACCGGGCCGCGCAGGCACTGGGCCGGCTGAACCCCGACATGCCGCAAGCCGTGGCATTCGAGCGCATGGCCTTGCCCGATGCACAGCGTGTGCCCGGGCGCTTGCTGGACGGCGTGAAGGTGGCCGTGGCCCGTGACGAAGCCTTTGCGTTTCTGTACCACGCCAACGTCGACACCTTGCAGGCCATGGGGGCCGAGCTGTGCTTCTTCTCGCCGCTGCATGAGCAGGCCTTGCCCGAGGCCGATGCACTGTACCTGCCAGGCGGCTACCCGGAGTTGCACCTGCAGGCCCTGGCTGCCAACGAGCCCATGCGGCAGGCCATTTCAGCCCACCATGCGCAAGGCAAACCCCTGGTGGCCGAATGCGGCGGCATGCTGGCCTTGCTTGATGGCTTGACCGACCATGAGGGCCACCGCATGCCCTTGTGGGGGATCCTGCCCGGCGAAGCGGCCATGCAAAAGCGCCTGGTCAACCTGGGCATGCATGGCGCCGATCTGCCGCAAGGCGCGGTGCGCGGCCACACCTTTCACCATGCCCGCATGAGTTCACCCTTGACGCCCGCCTTGCAGACCACGGCGCAGCGTTTCAATGGCCAACCTGAAGCCATCTATCAGGAGGGGCGTCTTCATGCCTCCTTCCTGCACATGTACTTCCCCTCCAATCCACTCGCTGTGGCGGGCCTGTTCGGCCCCGCGCGCTGACGCACCTTCCAACGGAGTCCCTCATGGAAATCGAAAAGCCCCCCGTCGACCGTCAGGTCGAGAAGCCCGCAGGTGACCGACGCGGCCTGATCCTGATCAACACCGGTGACGGCAAGGGCAAGAGCACCGCGGCCTTCGGCCTGGCCTTGCGCGCCCATGGCCGGGGCAAGGCCGTCAAGATCTACCAGTTCATGAAGGTGCCCAGCGCCCGCTTTGGCGAACACCGCGTGTTCGAGCAACTGGGCGTGCCCATTGAAGGTCTGGGGGATGGCTTCAGCTGGAAGAGCAAGGACCTGGAGCACTCTGGCCAGCTGGCACGCGAAGGCTGGGAGCGTGCAGCCGCCACCATCACCGCGGGCGAACATTTCCTGGTGGTGCTCGATGAGATCACCTACCCCTTGCGATACGGCTGGCTGGATCTGGAGGCCGTGCTGAAGGTGCTGCGTGAGCGCCCCTCGCATGTCAACGTGGTGCTGACGGGCCGGGGCGCCCCCCAGGAGCTGATTGACCTGGCCGACACCGTGACCGAGATGACACTGATCAAGCACCATTACAACGCAGGCGTGCCGGCGCAACGCGGCATCGAGGACTGACGGGCACATGGCCTGGATCCTGGCTTGCATGCTGGCCGTGCTGGTGGCCTTGTGGGTGGACCGCCTTTGGGGCGAGCCGCCTGCATGGGTGCACCCCGTGGTGGTGATGGGGCGCTACCTGGGTTTGATGGGGCCGGCTTTGACACACCTGCCTGCGCCGCTGGCCCTGCTGGGTGGCGCCATGGCCTGGTGCCTGGGGGCCTGCCTGGTGATGGCCGCCGGGTTGGCCATGGAGTTGGGCTGGCACTGGCTGGTGTCCACGCTGGCCTGGCCCGCATGGGCCTCCGCCATCCTGGCCGGCCTGGGGCTGGGCTTGTTGCTCAAGCCCTTTCTGGCGTGGCGCATGCTGCGTGACGAGGTTCACCAGGTCGAGCAAGCGCTGGGCCAATCGCTGCAGGCCGGGCAGACGCAGTTGCGGCGCCTGGTAAGCCGCGATGTCCATCAACTGGATGACGTGGGCGTGCGTGAAAGCGCCATCGAGTCGCTGGCTGAGAACCTCAACGACTCCCTGGTCGCGCCCTTGTTCTGGTTCGCCTTGCTGGGGCTGCCTGGCGCGGCGCTCTACCGTTTTGCCAACACGGCCGATGCGATGTGGGGCTACCGCGGCCCTTATGAATGGGCCGGCAAATGGGCCGCGAAGCTGGACGACCTCTTGTCCTGGCTGCCCGCGCGCCTGACGGCCTTGCTCTTGTGTGCGGCGGCGGGGTGCTGGCCAGGTCTTGCGCGCATGCGCGCCCAGGCCCGGCTCACGCCTTCACCCAATGGTGGCTGGCCCATGGGCGCCATGGCCTTGCTCCTGGGCGTGAGCCTGCGCAAGCCCGGGGCCTATGCCTTGAACGAACAGGCGGGCGCACCGCTGGCCAGGCACACGCAGGCGGCCTTGCTCATGGCCGGCCGCGCTGCCTGGCTGGCGGCGCTGGTGAGCGCGTTGGTGCAGGCGGTGCCCCTGGTCATCGGGTGGGGGCGCTGATGGTGTCGGCATTGAACCTGCACGTGCATGGTGGCCAGGACGATGGCCCACCCATTGAGTGGGACTTCTCCAGCAACGCCAACGCGGTGCCCCTGCCCGCGGACTTGCTGGCGCGCTTGCTGACCGCAGACAGGCGCCTCTACCCCGAGCCCTCCTACGCCAGTGTGCGCCAGGCCCTGGCGCAATGGCATGGTGTGGACGCGGCGCGCATCGTGCCCACGGCCGGCAGCAGCGAGGGCATTCGCCGCCTCACGCTTGCGGCCTTCCTGGCCGGGTATCGCCAAGTCTGCGTGCCCGAGCCTGCTTATGGTGATTACCGCACGGCCGCGCTGGCGCTGGGCATGAACGTGCAGCCGATGGCGCACTACCCCGATCTCATCCTGCAAGGCCCCGTGTTGCTGTGGTTGTGCGAGCCCTGCAACCCGACGGGTAGCAGCTTGCCTGCGGACTTCTGGTCTGCCTTGGCCCACGCGCAGCGCATGCACCCCGGTTTGATCGTGGCACTGGACCGTGCCTACGAGCCCTTGCGCTTGCAGGGCCATGACCCCGTTCCTGCAGCGTGCGCCGAGCGTTGCTGGCAGCTGTATTCGCCCAACAAAGCCTTGGGCCTGACGGGGGTCAGGGCAGGGTGGATGCTGGCACCCGTTGCTGACCAGTCTGGCCTGCTGCCTTCCCTGCAGCATCTCGCGCCGAGTTGGGTCTTGTCCGCAGAAGGGGTGAGCTTGCTGACCCAATGGCCGAGCGCGGCCGTGCAGGACTGGCTGGCACGGGCGCATGACACCCTGCGTGAAGGCCTGCGCCGGCAACAAGCTGCCTTGGCCGAGCGAGCTTGGGTTCATCAAGCCACTTGCACCAACTTCGTGGTCAGCCGCCACCCCTTGCTGGACGCGGCTGATCTGCATGACCTGAACACCTTCCTGCGGGCGCAGGGCCTCAAATGGCGTGATGCGGCCAACCTTGGCCTGCCTGGATGGGTGCGCTGGCGTGTGCATCAGCCGCAGGCGCAAGCGGCCTTGCTGAAGGCCCTGGACCAATGGATGGCCTTGCGCAAGCAGCCCAGCAGGAGTGCCGCATGAGCGCCAGAGCCGTGATGGTGCTGGGCACCACCAGCGGGGCCGGCAAGAGCTGGTTGACCACGGCCTTGTGCCGCTGGTATGCCCGACAAGGGTTCAAGGTGGCGCCCTTCAAGGCGCAGAACATGAGCAACAACGCGCGCGTGGTGCCCGGTCTGCAGGGGCGCATGGGCGAGATCGGCAGCGCCCAGTATTTCCAGGCGCTGGCTGCCGGCATCGGCCCCGATGTGCGCATGAACCCCATCCTGCTCAAACCCGAGAAGGACACGGCCAGCCAGGTCGTGGTCATGGGCGAGGTGCGACCCGACCTGCAAAGCGTGCCCTGGCGTGAACGCAGTGAGCAACTGTGGCCCCACGCGCAAGCCGGGCTCCAGGCGCTGATGGCCGACCACGAGGTGGTGGTGATCGAAGGGGCGGGCTCGCCAGCCGAGATCAACCTGCACAGCAGTGACTACGTCAACATGCGCACCGCGCTGGCAGCGCAGGCGGCTTGCCTGCTGGTCACCGACATCGACCGGGGCGGCGCCTTTGCCCATCTGTACGGGACGCACCAACTGCTGCCCGCGCACGAGCGCGCCTTGATCAAGGGCTTTGTGCTCAACCGCTTCCGCGGTGATGCCAGCCTGCTTGCGCCCGGGCCTCAGCAACTGCAGGACCTCACCGGCGTGCCCACGCTGGCGGTCTTGCCCATGTGGCGCGGCCATGGCCTGCCCGAAGAAGACGGCGTGTTCGATGACGCCGCCACCGGGCCGGCCCAGCAGCATGATCGCCATGGTCAGCGCATCCTGCGTGTGGCCGTGCTGGCCTACCCCCGCATCAGCAACCTCGACGAGTTCCAGCCCTTGCGTTCGGCCTCGCATGTGCGCCTGGTCTGGGCACGTCAGCCCGCTGACCTGGACGGCGCCGACTGGGTGATCCTGCCGGGCTCCAAACACACCCGCTCTGATCTGGCCTGGTTGCGCGCGCAAGGCCTGGACCACGCCATCGCTGGTCATGTGCAGCGGGGCGGGGCGGTGCTGGGCATTTGCGGTGGCCTGCAAATGCTGGGGCAGACCTTGTCCGACCCCGATGGCATCGAGTCGAACGAAGACCTGCCGAGCGGCGAAATGCCTGGCCTGGGTCTGCTGGATGTCCGTACGCGCTTTGACGCCAGCAAGCTGCTGCAGGACACCGCCGCGCAATTCGTGCCGGGCATGCCTGGCGCCTGGTCTGCCTTGTCCGGCGTGCCGACCCGCGGCTACGAAATCCACCACGGGCGCACCCAGGCCGTCTCGTCGCACGCCCATCCCGTCTTGCTGGATGGCCATGGCCATGCGCTGGGCTGGCAGCAGGGCCAGGTGCTGGGCCTGTATCTGCACGGCTTGTTCGAGTCCGAGCCGGTCTTGCGGGCCTTGCTGGGCAGCCAGGTGCCTGTGCTGTCCCAGGTGTTCGAGGGCCTGGCCGACTATGTCGAGCAGCACTTTGAGCCCGGTGCCTTGATGTCTTTGTTGAAAGCCCCCCAATCGTGAACCTTGCCCCATCCCCGCAACGCATTGCCAGCCTGTCCACCGAGGCGGTGGACATCCTTTATCGACTGGGTGTGCAAGACCGTCTGGTCGGCATCTCCGGCTTCACGGTCTACCCGCCACAAGCCCGCGAAAGCAAGCCCAAGATCAGCGGCTTCAAGACCGGCAAGCTGGACAAGATCCTGTCGGTGACGCCCGATCTGGTCATCGGCTACTCGCACGTTCAACGCAAGTTGCTTGATGAGGTCGAGGCGGCTGGCGTGCAGACCTTGTGCTTTCACCACCGCACATTGGCCGGCATCAACGACATGGTCCGCACCCTGGGCGAGGTGGTGGGTGAGCCCGAGAAGGCCCGCGACCTCATCGCTCATCTGGATGGCATCAAGGCCCGCGTGGCCCAGGCCGCAGCGCGCCTGCCTTTCCAGCCCCGCGTCTACTTCGAGGAATGGCACTCGCCTTTGACATGCGGTATCCAGTGGGTGAGCGAGCTCATCAGCCTGGCCGGCGGGGTGGACGTCTTTGCCGAGATCGCGCCCCGAGATCCCTTCAGCGCACGGGCCGTGACGGCAGAGCAGATCCTGGCGGCACGCCCTCAGGTGATCCTGGGCTCGTGGTGTGGTCAGCGCTTCGACGTGGATCAGGTGCAGGCTCGCCCCGGCTTTGCCGAGCTCCATGCCCTGATGCGTGATGTGCCTTCTTCCGACATCCTGGCGCCAGGGCCTGCGGCCATCGAGCGCGGCCTGGTCGCGGTGCTGTCCGCGCTGGCCACCTGCGCGGGCACGACCTTGCAGGGCCTGGGCTTTGAACAGACAACTTGAGCCAACGAAAGCAAAACAACATGACACAGACACACGGTCCCCTCAACGATTTGAACAACACGGGACTGGCCCAGAAGTTGCAGCATCTGATCGACCACAAGACCAAGCCCCTGGGCGCACTCGGCCAGCTTGAAACACTGGGCCGGCAGCTGGGCCTGATCCAGTCCAGGCTCGACCCGCAGTTGGTGCAGCCTCAGATGGTGGTGTTCGCGGGCGACCATGGCCTGGCCGCGCGCGGCGTGTCCGCCTACCCGAGCGACGTGACCTGGCAGATGGTCGAGAACTTCCTGGCTGGTGGTGCCGCCGTCAGCGTGCTGGCGCGCCAGCATGGCCTGGCCCTGACCGTGGTGGACGCGGGTGTGGCCCATGATTTCGCACCGCGTGCCGGTCTGCAGATCCGCAAGGTGGCACCCGGCACCGCCGACAGTTCGCGCCAGGCCGCCATGAGCGCACAGCAGTGCGAGCAGGCCATGGCACACGGCAAGGAGGTGATCCGCAGCCTGCCAGGCAACACCGTGCTGCTGGGCGAAATGGGCATCGGCAACACATCGAGCGCCACCTTGCTGATGGCCCGCTTGCTGGGCGAGCCTTTGCTGGCTTGCGCCGGGCGTGGCACGGGGCTGGACGATGCCGCCTACCAGCGCAAGCTGGATGTGCTGCGGGAGGTGCTCTCGCTGCATGTCGATGCGGTGTCGCCCATGGCAACGCTGGCCGCATTTGGTGGCTTCGAGATCGCGATGATGGTGGGTGCCATCCTGCAGGCCGCGGCCGAGAACCGCGTGATCGTCGTCGATGGCTTCATCACCAGCAGTGCCGTGCTGGTCGCGTCGAGGCTGCAGCCCTTGGTGCTGCAGCGTTGCGTGTTTGCGCACCAGTCCGATGAGTCCGGCCATGCCTTGTTGCTCAAGCACCTCCACGCTAAACCTTTGCTCAAGCTCCATCTGCGCCTGGGCGAGGGCTCCGGTGCCGCATTGGCCTGGCCCCTGTTGGAGTCGGCCTGCCGCATCCTGCGGGAGATGGCCAGCTTTGAGGTCGCAGGGGTGAGCAACTCGGATCACGACGCCGGGCAACGCCCCGCAGACGAGGCATGATGCGGGCATGAAAGCCTTGCTGCATGAACTCCGCCTGAGCCTGATCGCCCTGCAGTTCCTCACGCGGGTGCCGGTGCCAGGCTGGGTGGGTTTCGAGCCGGCCTGGTTGCAAGGTTGCCTGCGCTACTTCCCCTTGGTGGGTGCACTGGTGGGCCTGGCGGGTGCACTGGTGCTGGCTGCCACCGCCTTCTGGTGGCCACCGGTGGTGGCGGTCGTGCTGAGCATGGCCTTCACCGTGTGGCTCACGGGCGGCTTTCATGAAGACGGGCTGGCCGATACCTGCGATGGGCTGGGGGGCGCGGTCAGCCGCGAGCGTGCGTTGACCATCATGAAGGACTCGCGCCTGGGCTCCTACGGCGCATTGGGCCTGATCCTCATGCTGATCCTCAAAGCCACGGTGCTGGCCTCGCTGGCCACACCTTTGCTCAATGAACTCGACAGCGCCGAGTCCAGCCACGTCAGGCAGGTTCTGCTGGCCTGGACCATGATGGCCCTGGTCTGGTGCCATGCAGCCTCGCGCCTGGTGCCGGTCTGCCTCATCCGTTTCCTGCCCTATGCCGGTGATCTGGACCATGCCAAGGCCAAGCCGCTGGCCATGCAGGTGTCCTGGCTCAACCTGCTGGGCGCTGTCATGATGACGGGTGCCGTGGCGGGGCTGATGTGGTTGTGGTTCGGCTTCACGGCCTGGCCTGCCGGGACCTTGCTGGCCGCCTTGATGAAGTCGACGCTGGCGATGGCGCTGGGTGCGGCCTTCTGCGCCCGCTGGTTCAGCAAGCGCCTGGGCGGCTTCACGGGGGACACGCTGGGCGCCAGCCAGCAGATCACCGAGGTGCTGGGCCTGATGGCCTGGCTCGCTGTGGTGCACCCTGTGGCCTGATGGCGAGTGCTGTCGATGACGATGACGCCCGAGCTTGACAGCTTGTCGCCGCAACCCAGTGTCTGCTGGGTCTGGCGCCATCCGCGCCCGCGCGATGTGATCGGGCGCTGCATCGGCCGCACCGATGTGCCCATCGACAAACGCAAGGCCAAACGCCTGGCGCACCGCATCCGCCAGCAGGCACGCCTGCATGGCCTGCCTCGCGTGATCCACACCTCGCCGCTGCGGCGCTGCGCTGCGGTCGGGCAGGTGCTGCGTGCCTGGGGCTGGCGCCACCACATCGATCCAGCCTTGCAGGAGATGGACTTCGGTGATTGGGATGGCCGCCCATGGTCGACCATCGAGCATGCAGAGGTGGACGCCTGGTGCGGCGACTTCCTTCACCATGCACCGGGCGGTGGCGAGAGCCTGGCCGACCTGTTCCGTCGGGTAGGGGATTGGGCTGCCCGCGCACGCCTGCCGCGCAGCCGGCTTGCCGACGTACCCCAACTCGTGGTCGGCCACGCAGGGTGGATGCTGACGCTGGCGTGGCTGAGTACCCGATCAGATCACCCCACCCAGGCGGTGCAATGGCCTGCGCCTCCGGCTTACGGGCAGTGCCGTCAGTTCAGCTTGTGAAGCGGCCCTGCGCCTGGCACCGATGCTGCGCTCGGTATGCGCCCGGTACGCACTCAATAACGCCCAGCCGCCCCGGCCAGCCGCAGATAGGCCTTGGCCAACTGGCGCACAAAGCCGCGCCGCAGGCGTGTGATCCAGCGCGAAGAGGTGGCCTCTGCCTGAAGGATTTCACGGCTTTGGGCAAAGTCCACGCTCAATGCACCCGACAGTGAACGCACAAACGCCCGGTCCTTGATGATGAGGTTGGCCTCCAGGTTCAGCACCAGCGACAAGGGGTCGAGGTTGGACGAGCCGACCGTGGCCCACTCGTCGTCCACGCACAGCACCTTGGCATGCAGAAAGGCCGGCTGGTACTCGAAGATGCGCACGCCTTGCTGCTGCATCTCACCGTACAGCACGCGTGCGGCCAGGCCGGCGATCTGGAAGTCCAGCTTGCCTTGCAGCAGCAGGCGCACGGCCACCCCCCGCGCCGCAGCCGCGCGCAGCGCCAGCCGGATCGGGCGACGAGGGTAGAAGTAGGGCGTCACGATGTCGATGCGCTGGCGGGCCCGGTTGATCGCTTGCAGCGCCGATTGCTCGATGGTGCGCCGTTGACGCAGGTTGTCGCGCAGCACGAAGGCACTGCGCATGGGCACGTGCAGCGCCGCACCGTGCGCCAGCTTGCCTTGCTCACGCGGGTTCAGCCGCATGCGGGCCTGCTGCACCCAGTGCCTCAGGCGCTTGAGCTTGTGCTTGTCCTGCATGAGGTGGCTGAGGTCGTCACGCCAGTCCCGGCCGAACTGCGCGCGGGTCCACACCGCCTTGATGGTGTGCAGCATCGGCGTGATCACAGGGCCTTGTGCCTGAACCGCATAGTCCAGGCGCGGCAGGTCCGACCAACCGTGCGTGAGGTCATAGTGGTCGTCGATCAGGTTGATGCCGCCCACAAAGGCATGCTCGTCGTCGACCACGCACAGCTTCATGTGCATGCGCCGCCACTGGCTGGTGTCCAGCAGTCCCCACAGCCTGTGCATGGGGCGATAGATGGCCAGCTTCACGCCGGCCTTCTCCAGCTCGTGCCACATGCTCTGCGGTGCCTCACCGGAGCCAAAGCCATCGACCACCAGGTGCACATGGACACCGCGCCGCGCCGCGCGTTTGAGCGATTGCAGCACGCCACCGCTTTGCCCCAGTGGCGACACGATGTAGAGCGCCAGCCACACGCTGCTGCGCGCCCGGTCGATGCAGTCGCTCAAGGCGGGGAACAGCTCCTTGCCACCACGCAGGAGCTTGACCTGGTTGCCACCCGTGAACACCGGCTTGCGCTGGGCATACCAGGCCAGCCTTCTGAGCGACTCATCCGCCTCCTTGTCCGGGGATGCTTGGTCGCGCATGATCAGGACGCCAGATCCAGCTCCACCACCAGCGGCAAATGGTCAGACAGCCTGGCCCAGGCACCACCTCGCGGCACCATGATGGACTGGCAGTGCATGCCCCGTGTGTAGACGCGGTCCAGCGCCAGCACGGGCACCAGCGAGGGGAAGGTGGGGGTGCGCTCGGCATCACCCACACTGGCGCGCTTCATGCCCGCTGACTCCAGGATGGCGTCGAGCTTCTCGTTCCAGTCGTTGAAGTCGCCCGCGATCACGACGGGCACGCCCTGCGGGATGTGCTCCTGCACCAGTTGCGCCAGCCGCTCGGCCTGCCTGACACGGCTGGCGTGGATCAACCCCAGGTGCACCACCACGACATGGATCTCCACGCCGCGCCAGTGAACCGACACGTGCAGGAAGCCGCGTTGCTCGAAACGGTGGTCAGAGACGTCATGGTGCCCGATGTGGCCCAGTGGCCAGCGCGCCAGCAGGGCATTGCCATGCTCGCCGTTCTTGGTGACCGCATTGGTGCGGTAGGCTACCTCGTAGCCTTCTGGCGCCAGGTATTCGGCTTGCGGCACATTCGGCCAGCACAGCGGGCCAAAGTCCGTTCTGGAGAAGCGCTGCGCATCGGTATGGTGAAAGCGCCGTACTTCCTGCAGGCAGACGATGTCGGCGTCCATGGCCTCCACGGCCAGCCCCAGGTTGTGGATTTCCAGGCGCTTGGTGGGCCCCAGCCCCCGCACACCTTTGTGGATGTTGTACGTGGCCACACGCAGGCTCCTGGAGGACAGCGTGGACGGCGGCAGCAAGGAGGACTGGAGCGGATTCAGCACGGCAATGTTCGGCAGCGAAACAAGGGCAACCCTATGGTGTCAAAGATAACCGCATCTGCGGGGCTTTGAGCGCTGTTTCAAGCGGGGGCTTTCCCCGTCTGCTTGCCTGTTTGACCTGCCGCAGCAGGCCTGGCAGACCTCACCGAGGGGTGATGCGCTGGGGCAACTGCAAGATGGCCTCGGCGTTGGATGGCGAAAAACAACGGTCGGCCGCCTCCTGGTAGGGCAACCAGACGTACTGGGTGTGCTCGCGAGGCGCCAGGGTGATGGGGGTGCCGTGCGGGACACGCAGGCCAAAGACGCGCTCGGTGTTGTGGGTCACGCCGGGGGCATAACGGTGGCGCCACACCGGGTAGATCTCGTAAACGTTCTCCACGGCCCAGTCGGCCAGGGCGGGCTTGGGCACCTCGGGCGCGCCCACCACGATGCCGGTTTCTTCCCGCACCTCACGGATGGCGGTTTCCACCCAGGGCTCGTCCAGCGTGTCCTTGGAGCCGGTCACGCTTTGCCAGAAGCCGGGTTGCTTGGCGCGCTCGATCAGCAAGACATCCAGCTCTGGCGTGTAGATCACCACCAGCACCGATTCGGGGATCTTGTGGGGCGTCATTTCCGTGTGGCCACGGCGGGGGGCAAGGTTTTGGCTTGCAGTTCGCGCACCTGCACCACCAGCTTGTTGTGCGCGTCCAGGAAGGCCGCGGCGATCACCTTGCCTTCATTGGTGTTGCTCCACCCCAGGCCGGCACCGCCGCCCAGCTTGGTGACCAGCAGGCCGCCCAGGCCCAGGTCGGTGGTGCGCGCCGAGCCCGTGGCGGCGGCCAGTTGTTCGGTGGTTTCGTTGTCGGTCAGCAGCAGGGCCACCTGGGCTTCTTTCAGCTTGACCTGCTCCAGCAGGCCCGCCAGCCCGGCGATGTCACGCAGCACCGGGATGCTGGCGATGACGCCGGCTATGCCGCGCCCCGCCTCCTGCTCGCTGAAGGTCAGGCTGGGGATGATGGTGTACTGCGCCTCATAGCCCTTGCCTTTGTGCACCGTGCTGTCGGCGCGCACGATGCCGGCCTCCTTCAATTGCGATTCCTGCATGGTGTTGCGCAGGCCGGCCGCGCGATCAACCACCCGAAAGCACCCACTTTGCTGTGCCAGCAATTTGATGAGCGGCACAGGCGAGGCGGGCAACTGGTAGTGCGAGCTCATGGTGTAGCCATCGGGGTTCTCGGCCAGGGCCAGCGTGGCCACGGGGCTGTCGCACTTCACCAGCGAGGCGTCTGCGCCTTGCGCACCTTTGGGGCCCGCCGAGCCGCTGACCACCGAGCCGCCGTTGCCGAGCTCGGTCGACGATTGCGGGGTCTTGTCCTTGCAGCCGGCCAGGCCCAGCCCCAGAGCCAAGGAAGAAATCAACAAAGCGGAGGTGGCGGCGCGCATGGTGGTCGATCCTGAGAATGTGATGCTGTAAATGACAACGGGCCACCGTTTGGGTGGCCCGCAGGAGTTTACGCAAGAGGCCGCACGGATCAACCGCCCCTCTTGGGTGTCCTTGTAGGTGACTTAAGCCGCTGGCGTCGTCGCCCCTGCGTTGCGCAGGCGGATGTGCAACTCGCGCAGTTGCTTCTCGTCGACCAGCGACGGGGCACCGGTCAGCAGACACTGGGCTCGCTGCGTCTTGGGGAAGGCGATCACGTCGCGGATCGACTCGGCCTTGGTCATCAGCGTGACCAGGCGATCCAGGCCGAAGGCCAGGCCACCGTGCGGGGGCGCACCGTACTGCAGCGCATCCAGCAGGAAGCCAAACTTGACCTTGGCGTCTTCGTCGGTGATGTTCAGGGCCTTGAACACCTTGGACTGCACCTCGGCGCGGTGGATACGGATCGAGCCGCCACCCAGTTCCCAGCCGTTGAGCACCATGTCGTAGGCCTTGGCAATGCACTTGCCCGGATCGGTGTCCATGTAGTCTTCGTGACCATCCTTCGGGGCGGTGAAGGGGTGGTGCACGGCGTTCCAGCGTTCGCCGTCGTCGTCGTACTCGAACATCGGGAAGTCCACCACCCACAGCGGGGCCCAGCGGTCTTCGAACAGGCCGGCCTTCTTGCCGAAGTCGGAGTGACCGACCTTCAGGCGCAGCGCGCCGATGGCGTCGTTGACGATCTTTTCCTTGTCGGCGCCGAAGAAGATCAAGTCGCCGTCCTTGGCGCCGGTGCGCTCCAGGATCTTGGCAATGGCCGCGTCGTGCAGGTTCTTGACGATGGGCGATTGCAGGCCCTCGCGGCCCTTCGCAACTTCGTTGACCTTGATCCAGGCCAGGCCCTTGGCACCGTAGATCTTGACGAACTCGGTGTAGGCGTCAATTTCACCGCGGGACATGGTGCCGCCACCGGGCACGCACAGGGCCACCACGCGGCCGCCCTTGGTCGTGGCGGGGGTGGAGAAGACCTTGAAGTCCACATCGGCCATCACGTCGGTCAGCTCGGTGAACTCCAGCTTGACGCGCAGGTCAGGCTTGTCGGAGCCAAAGCGGTGCATCGCGTCGGCGTACTTCATGACCGGGTACACGCCCAGGTCCACATTCAACGCCTTCATGAAGACGTGGCGGATCATGCCTTCGAACATGTCACGGATTTCCTGCTCGGTCAGGAAGCTCGTTTCAATATCGATCTGGGTGAATTCGGGCTGGCGATCAGCGCGCAGGTCTTCGTCGCGGAAGCACTTGGTGATCTGGTAGTAGCGGTCAAAGCCGGCCACCATCAGCAGCTGCTTGAACAGCTGGGGCGACTGGGGCAGGGCAAAGAACGCGCCGTCGTGCACGCGCGAGGGCACCAGGTAGTCGCGGGCCCCTTCGGGTGTGGACTTGGTCAGCATCGGGGTTTCGATGTCGACAAAGCCGTGCTCGTCCAGGAACTTGCGCGCTTCCATGGCCACGCGGTAGCGCAGCATCAGGTTCTTTTGCATGTAGGGACGACGCAGGTCCAGCACGCGGTGCGTCAGGCGGGTCGTCTCAGACAGGTTCTCGTCGTCGATCTGGAAGGGGGGGGTCACGGAAGCGTTCAGCACTTCCAGTGTGTGGCCCAGCACCTCGATCTTGCCGCTGGTCAGGCCAGCGTTTTCGGTGCCGGCAGGGCGGGCGCGCACAACGCCGGTCACCTTCAGGCAGAACTCGTTGCGCACGTCTTCGGCGATCTTGAAGGAATCGGCACGGTCGGGGTCGAACACCACCTGCACCAGACCTTCGCGGTCGCGCATGTCAATGAAGATCACGCCGCCGTGGTCGCGGCGACGGTGGGCCCAGCCCATCAGCGTCACGGTCTGGCCCATCAGCGCTTCGCTGACCAGACCACAGTAAGTGGTGCGCATTGTTGGTTTTCTCCGAGATGAGGGTCACGCGGCCCACGCATTGTGCGCGGGCCCGAAACCCTCGATTGTCGTTCAGGATTGGGTCGTTGGCCCGGTCGTGGGCAAACTGGGAGGCAAACTGCCCGGTGCAGCCGAGGGCGGCGGGGCCACCACACCCATGGAAATGATGTACTTGAGCGCCTCGTCCACCGACATGTGCAGGGCCACGACGTCGGCGCGCGGCACCATCAGCATGAAGCCGGAGGTCGGGTTGGGCGTGGTGGGCACATACAGCGTCACCATGTCGGCGGGCAGGTGCTGCGCCACTTCGCCGCTGGGCTTGCCAGTCACGAAAGCGATCGTCCAGGAGCCGGCACGGGGGTATTGCACCAGCACCGCCTCACGGAAGGCCTGGCCGCTGCTGGAAAACAGCGTGTCGGACACCTGCTTGACCGAGGTGTAGATGCTCTTGACGATGGGGATGTTCGAGAACATCCGGTTCGACTGGTTGAGGATCCACTGGCCGGCCATATTGGTCACGGCCACGCCGGTCAGCCACAGGGCCGTCACGACGACGATGACGCTCAGGCCGGGGATATTGCGCAGGTCCTGCAGCAGGGGGCGCAGGCTTTCGGGCAGCACCGTCTGGGCTGCGACGACCACCCAGGCAAACACGCCATCGAGCGTGCCGACGACGTTCATCAGCACCCAGATGGTGATGGCCAGCGGCAACCAGACGAGCAGCCCGGTAAGGATGTATTTCTTCACATGGTGCCTTGTGTTGGGGGCTTGGCGTCAGTGGCAGGCGCAGGATGTGCCGCAACCGCCGGCGGCCGTGTCGCCGCCCGAAGAGGATGAAGACGACGAGGACGCGCCGCTGTCGGATGCAGCCGCCGCCGTTGCCGTGGATGCGGCAGCCGCGCCGGCGGCCGGGGCGCTGGTGCCACCCGAGCCACCCCGGAAGTCGGTGACATACCAGCCCGAGCCCTTGAGCTGGAAGCCGGCGGCGGTGATCTGTTTCTTGAAGGACTCGGCGCCACAAGCAGGGCAGGTGGTCAGCACCGGGTCAGAGATCTTTTGCAAGACATCCTTGGCGTGACCACAGGACTCGCAGCGGTAAGCGTAAATCGGCATGTGAAAACCTCGGGCAATCCCGTAAAGACGCCATTCTAGTTGGGGCGCAGGCCTGCCGTTTCAAGAGCAGGCCAAGTCCTGCCCCATGAACACGGGTTGGCGGCGATTTCAGGCCATGTGGGCTTCGCGGGCGCGGTGGTCGGGAACCACCTGCGGCAGCAGGGAGCCCAGCACCATGCCGGCCAGCGCGGCGATCAGGCCGGCCAACTGCCCCGGGAACAACTCGCCCCAGGCGCTGTTGGCCAGGAACAATGCCCACACACCAATGCCCCCCGCGATGGACAGGATGGCGCCTTGTGTGGTGGCGCGGCCCCAGTACAGGCCAAACGTCAGTGGCACGAAGGCGCCCACCAGGGTGACCTGGTAAGCCGAGGACACCAGGTCATAAATGGCCGTGCCCTGCATCTTGATGGCATAGGTCAGCACCAGCGCCGTGAAGACCAGGATGGTGATCCGCAGCGACAGCAGCACCTGGCGGTCGCTCATGCCGGGATGGATGTTCTTGAGGATGTTCTCGACAAAGCTGGTCGAGGGCGCCAGCAGGGTGGCCGACGACGTCGACTTGATGGCCGACACCAGGGCGCCGAAGAAGAAGATCTGGGCGATCAGCGGCATCTTGGTCAGGATCAGGGTGGGCAGCACCTTCTGCGGGTCATTGGCCAGCAGCTCCTTGGTCTCGGCCGGCATGATGATCAGCGACGAGGCCACGATGAACATGGGCACGAAGGCAAAGGCCAGGTAGCTGAAGCCACCGATCATGGCGCCATTGCGGGCCGTCTGGCTGTCTTTGGCCGACATCACGCGCTGGAACACGTCCTGCTGCGGGATCGAGCCCAGCATCATGGTCACGGCCGTGCCGATGAAGAAGATCCAGCCCTTGGGCGTGGCTTCCGGCAGGATCTTGAACCACTCGTTGGCCTTGGCCATGTCCAGCACCTTGTCGGCGCCACCGGCCTGGTGGCCGGCCATCACGGCGATCAGGGACAGGCCCACGACCAGCACGATCATCTGGATGAAGTCCGTCCAGGCCACGGCCAGCATGCCGCCGATCAGCACGTAGACCAGCACCAGCGAGGTCCCGATGATCATGCCGGTGGCCGGTGCAATGGCCCCACCCGACAGCACCGAGAACACCAGGCCCAGGGCCGTGATCTGCGCGGCCACCCAGCCCAGGTAGCTCAGGATGATGGCGATGGAGCAGAAAATTTCAACGCCTTCGCCAAAACGGTGGCGGTAGAAGTCACCGATGGTGAGCAAGCTCATCTTGTACAGGCGCGAGGCGAAGAAGGCGCCCACCAGCACCAGGCACATCGAGGCGCCAAACGGGTCTTCCACCACGGCGTTCAGCCCGCCTTGCACGAACTTGGCAGGGATGCCCATCACCGTTTCGGCGCCGAACCAGGTGGCAAACGTCGTGGTGATCACCATGGCCAGCGGCAGGCTGCGGCCGGCGATGGCGAAGTCCGTGGTGCTCTTGATGCGGGTGCCAGCGTAGATGCCGATGCCCATCGTGCCGACGAGATACAGGATCACAAACGCAAGCAAGGTGGTGTTCATGTCAGCAGTCTTTTCGCTCGGGGTTGTCGCCAATGGGGCGAGACAGGGCGGAACGGGATGATTGGGGACGATTTGGGCGCGGGGCGCAGTTTAGTGCCTGCCAGGCAGGCCGCGGGCCCTGGCGGCGTCACCACGCTGCACCCCCCTCAGCCTGGGGGGCGCCAGGCCCGTCAGAACCAGCCCAGGGCGTGCATCCGTGCCACGAATTGCGCGGCCACCAGGCCCATCACGAAGCCGAAGCCCACCCACAGGATGGCCGACAGCGTGCGGTTGGTGCGGCGCTGCTCCAGCAGGATGGCTTGCAGGTCGCGGCGCAGGCCCGCGTCGCCTTGCTGCAAGTTGCGGTGCACCAGGCGGGGCAACTCGGGCAGCAATTTGGCGTAGCGGGGTGCCTCACGCTTGAAGCGCTCGAACAGGCCACGGATGCCGACTTGCTCGTGCATCCAGCGTTCCAGGAAGGGCTTGGCCGTGCTCCACAGGTCCAGATCGGGGTCGAGCTCGCGGCCCAGGCCCTCCACGTTCAGCAGCGTCTTTTGCAGCAGCACCAGCTGGGGCTGGATCTCGACGTTGAAGCGCCGCGAGATCTGGAACAGGCGCAACAGCACCTGGCCCAGCGAGATTTCCTTGATCGGCCGGTCGAAGTAGGGCTCGCACACCGTGCGCACCGCGCCTTCGAGTTCGTCGATGCGGGTATTGGCCGGCACCCAGCCGCTTTCGATGTGCAACTCGGCCACGCGCTTGTAGTCGCGGTGGAAGAAGGCCACGAAGTTCTGCGCCAGGTAGTCCTTGTCGACCTCGGTGAGCGTGCCGATGATGCCGAAGTCCAGCGCGATGTAGCGCCCGAAGGTCACCGGGTCCAGGCTGACCTGGATGTTGCCCGGGTGCATGTCGGCGTGGAAGAAGCCGTCGCGGAAGACCTGGGTGAAGAAGATGGTGACCCCATCGCGCGCCAGCTTCTTGATGTCCACGCCGGCTTCGCGCAGGCGCTGCATCTGGCTGATGGGCACGCCCTTCATGCGCTCCATCACCATGACGGTGGGGGTGCAGTAGTCCCAGATCATCTCGGGCACCAGCACCAGGTCCAGCCCCTGCATGTTGCGGCGCAGTTGCGCGGCGTTGGCGGCTTCGCGCACCAGGTCCAGCTCGTCGTGCAGGTGTTTGTCGAACTCGGCGACCACCTCACGAGGCTTGAGGCGGCGGCCATCGGCCCAGATGCGCTCGACCCAGCCGGCCAGCGTGCGCATCAAGGCCAGGTCATCGTCGATGACGTTGAGCATGCCCGGGCGCAGCACCTTGACCGCCACTTCGCGGCCATCGTGCAGCACGGCGAAGTGAACCTGCGCCACCGATGCACTGGCAATCGGGTCGGCGTCGAACTGCTTGAACACCGCGGCGATCGGGCGGCCCAGGGCTTTTTCAACCAGCTTGATCGACTCGTCGCTGGGGAAAGGCGGGACGCGGTCTTGCAGCTTGGCCAGCTCGTCGGCCACATCGGCGGGCAGCAGGTCGCGCCGGGTGGACAGCATCTGCCCGAATTTGACAAAGATGGGCCCCAGGCGCTCCAGGGCCATGCGCAGCCGCTGGCCGCGTGGTGCGTTCAGCCTGCGGCCAAAGGACAGCACGCGCGCCAGTGCACTGAGGCCAGGCCGGCGCAGGCTGTCCAGGAACAGCCCGTCCAGGCCATAGCGCAGGGCGATCAGGCCAATGAAGGCAGGGCGAAACAGCGCGCGCATTGGCTAGCGGTCAGCCGACATCAACGCGGGCTGCCCGGGCGGGTGCCGGACTGCGGGCGCCAGCGCTGCAGGCTTTGCTTGATGCTCTCGCCGACGGTGCGCAGCATTTCGGCCGGTGCCGTGCCCATCCAGCGGGCGATGTCGTCCTGGATGTCCCAGCGCAGGTTTTTCATCATCCAGGAGGCCACTTCTGCCAGAGCCGCGTCGCCTTCGATGGCCACCTCGGGGCGCTCGCCCTTCAAAGCCTGCCGCGCCATGGTGAGCGGGTCAGCCAGTCGGACGGTGAGGGTCAATCCGTTAGGAGTTGTGACAGTCGTGTCCGTGTTTTCCGGCGAACTGGGGGTGTCGACGGCCTCGAACAGGCCCGCAGGCGTGATCACGAAGCGCCAGGGCGAAGGCTGGCCGCCACCGGCCGGCAGCACGCGCGCCAGGAAGCCGGGCAGCGAGGGGCTGAAGGACGAATCCCAGCGTATATCGATCGTGCGGCCTGCGTGCGCCTGCAGCTTGGCGGTGGCCACGGGTTCGCTCGACACGATGTGGTTGAGCAGCAGGGTCAGTCGCGGCAGGGCGAACTGACCGATCCAGGAAAGCGGGTGAGGTGCCATCCCGCGATTGTAGGGGCCCCCCGACAACCCTTAGGAACTCTTGTCCCACAGGGCGAGTCCGAGTCTGGCTGTCACAGTTTTTGGTCCACAATGTCTGGCCGGCCTTTTGCTTGAGGCTCTTTCGTTCGTCACGAGATCATCTGTCACGACCTTTGCGCCCCTGCGGCGAAAAGGTCGTGGTGTTTTCCGGGGCTTGGGGTGAGCCCCTGGTGTACATGTTCAATAACCGCAACTACAACCGCACGTTTTTCAACGCTCCGCAATCGGTGACATCGTTCGTGGCGGCTTTCCTTGAGCCGTCCATCACCGTGGCATCCCTGCTGGGCGCACTCGCTTATTTCGATGAGCCGGTGATGCGTGCGTCCATGGCACTGTGCCTTCTGGTGTTTGCGCTGACCTTTCCAGGCCGCAACCGCTTCACCGATTCGCGCCTGGAAGCGGGTGTCGACATCGTCAGCTCCTGGGTGTCCATGTTGGCCATCCTCTGGTTGTGCGGGTACGCCACCAACAGCCTGCAGTTTTTCGACTTCAATGTGATGCTGGCCTGGGCGGTGCTCACCCCCCTCTACCAGTGGGTGGCTGTGCTGATCGGCAAGGTCATCATCAAGCACCGGGTCTCGCAACCCAATGCCAAGCGCCGCGCCATCGTGGTGGGCGCCGGCCCCCTGGGCGGCAAGGTCGCGCGCGCCCTGCAGAGCAACCCGGACCAGAGCACCGAGTTCATTGGCTACTTCGACGACCGCACCGACAGCCGCGTGCTGCCCGAGGCCGTGAGCATGCGCCTGGGCGGCCTGCGTGACGTGGCCAACTACGTCTATGCGCATGGCGTGCAGGAGGTCTACATCACCTTGCCGCTGGGTTCGCAGCCCCGTATCGTCGAGTTGCTGGAGGCGGTGCAGGGCACCACGGCCTCGCTGTACTTCGTGCCGGATGTGTTCGGCATCAGCATCATCCAGGGCCGCCTGCAAGACATGAACGGCGTACCGGTGGTGGGCATCTGCGAAACCCCGTTCACGGGCACCAACGAGCTGGTCAAGCGCCTGTCGGACATCGCGCTGGCCAGCATCATCCTGGTGTTGATCTCGCCCATCCTGCTGGCGCTGGCCATTGGCGTGAAGCTGAGCTCGCCCGGGCCGGTGATCTTCAAGCAGCGCCGCAACGGCCTGGACGGCGAAGAGATCATCGTCTACAAGTTTCGCTCCATGCGTTCGCTGGACAACGGCACGGTGGTCAAGCAGGCCACCAAGGGCGACCCACGCATCACGCCGTTTGGCGCCTTCATCCGCAAGACCTCGCTGGATGAACTACCCCAGTTCATCAACGTGTTGCAAGGCCGCATGAGCATTGTCGGGCCGCGTCCGCATGCGGTGGCCCACAACGAGGAATACCGCCGCCTGATCAAGGCCTACATGGTGCGCCACAAGGTGCGCCCCGGCATCACCGGCTGGGCCCAGGTCAATGGCCTGCGCGGCGAGACAGAAACCATCGAGAAGATGCAGGCGCGGGTCGAGTACGACCTGGAATACCTGCGCAACTGGTCATTGGGCCTGGATCTGCAGATCATCATCCGCACGATCCGCCTGGTGATTTTTGACCGTAACGCATATTGAGAGGAGCTGAGGTGCACGCTAAACGATCCATCATGTCCTTGCGGCCCGTTGCGGCAGCTGTGTTGAGCCTGGGTGTGCTCGCTTCTGGCCATGCGGTGGCTGGTGAGGACACCACACCTTTGTCTCTTACTGTTTCTCACCAGATCATGAGGGACAGTAATTTTTCGAAGAACGAAAGTGGGCAGAGTGAAACGGTTAACACAACCAGCGCACAGCTGGGTTTGAACAAGGCCTATGGCAGGCAGAATTACAGCTTGAACGCGCGTGTCGACGCCAATCGATATGCCAACAATGACCAGTTGAACAATGACGGCAAGAACGTCACGGCAGAGCTGAGTTCCGAAGTGCTTTCGAATTGGATTGTGCGCGTCAATGGTATATATGATGAAAATTTGAACCAGATTCAAAACAACGATGCTGGCAGTCGACTGGTCAAGAATTTGAGAAAGTACCGTGATGGGGGGCTTACCGTTCAGTATGGGAATGGTGGTACCTGGGCCCTCGTGGGATCATATGATGCGAATAATGTCAGCTACGAAGCGCAGCCCTTGAATGATGCCAAGCAGCACACCAATGGGCTGAAGTTGGTGTACTACAGTTCGGATGTGTTGAACTTCGGTCTTGGCGGGCGGCGCGTATCTACCAACTACGTGAATCGGGCAGATTTGGTTCAGACCGACAAGAACATTGACTTTTCAGTGAATTGGCGTGCAACCGGGTTGAGCAATTTGTCTGCTGTACTGACCCGTCGGTCTACAGACTACAGCGACGCGCAGTACGCGTCGTCGACGGGGTGGGGCGGTCAGTTGGGGTGGGACTACACACCTGGAGGGCTGATGTCTTATGGCCTGAATATGTCGCGCTCAATTGGGTCGGATCGTCAAAATACAAATTATGTCTTTGCGTCGACGCCGATTGTCAGCCTTGCGGATACCATCGCCACAACGGCGACTGCAGACGCCCGTTTGCAGGCCACAGCAAAATTGCTTTTTACTACGTCCTATACATTGACGCAGTACAAGCAGGATAATTCTTATACAGGCTTGGATAACTCGCTGAAGAGTTCAAGCTTGGGGCGTAGTTTCTCGGTGGGTGGGTCTTATCAGGTGCTCCGATCGTTGAAGGGTGCGTGCTCTTACACAAAATACAGTCAAACCAAGCAAGAGTCTAGGAATCTATTCGGCGATCCGTACCTGATTCGGCCTCAATACGATGGTCATGCATTCTCGTGTAATGCCAACTTCACGATTGACTCATTCAATTTCTAAATGGACGAGTAAGCTGTGGCCTGCATCCTGTTGACCGGCGCGACCGGCTATATCGGCTCCCACACCTGGCTGGCCCTGCAAGACGCCGGCTTTGATGTCGTTGGTGTGGACAGCCTGGTCAACAGCTCCATCCGCGTGCTGGATCGCCTGGAAACCATTGGCGGCCGCAAGCCGGTGTTCATCCAGGGCGATGTGCGTGACCAGGTCGTGATGGACCGGTGCTTCGAGGTGGGTCAGGCTCAGTTCGGTGGCATCCAGGCGGTGGTGCACTTCGCGGCCCTCAAGGCCGTGGGCGAATCGGTCGAGCGGCCACTGGACTATTTCGAGAACAACCTGGGTGGTTTGCTGGCGGTGTGCCAGGCCATGAAGCGCCACGGGGTGTTCAAGCTCGTGTTCAGTTCATCGGCCACGGTGTACGGCAAGCCCGAGCGCCTGCCCATCACCGAAGACGCGCCCCTGCGCGTGACCAACCCCTATGGCCAGACCAAGCTGCTGGGCGAGGAAATGCTGCGTGAGCTGGAGCGCTGCGATGCCAACTGGCACGTGGCCTACCTGCGCTATTTCAACCCGGTGGGCGCGCATCACAGTGGGCTCATCGGCGAAGACCCGCGTGGCGTGCCCAACAACCTGATGCCTTACGTCGCGCAGGTGGCCATCGGCAAACGTCAGCACCTCAATGTGTTCGGCAACGACTACAACACGCCCGATGGCACGGGCGTGCGTGACTACATCCACGTGTGTGATCTGGCCGAAGGCCATGTGGCCGCACTGCGCTACCTGGCCGACAAGGGCCAGTCGCTGACGGTCAACCTGGGCACAGGGCAGGGCTACAGCGTGGTGGAGCTGGCGCAGGCTTACGGCAAGGCCGCCGACCGCGAGATCCCGCTGGTGTTCGCGCCCCGCCGGCCGGGCGATGTGGACGCCTGTTATGCGGACCCCCGTCACGCATTTGAAACGATGGGCTGGAAAGCGAGCCGAGGTCTGGAGCAGATGTGCGTAGACTCGTGGCGCTGGCAGTCCACCAACCCCAACGGATTTGAAGGTTGAGCCAGGGGGGCGCCGCCCCTTGATCCGCTCGCCAATTTAGTGATGGTTTGACTATGAAATACGCTTTGCTTCCCGTGATCATGGCCGGTGGTTCCGGCACCCGCCTGTGGCCGCTGTCGCGTGCGCTGTACCCCAAGCAGTTCCTGGTGCTGCAAGGCAACCAGAGCCTGTTCCAGCAGGCGCACCTGCGTTTGCAGGCCCTGGGTGCGGATGACATCGAGGTCAGCAAGCCCTGCGTGGTGGGCAACGAGGAGCACCGCTTTCTGGTGCTGGACCAGCTGCGCGAGTTGAAGGGTGAGCCTTCTTCGCTGCTGCTGGAGCCCGTGGGCCGCAACACCGCGCCCGCCGTGACCCTGGCTGCCTTGCAGGCCACGGCCGATGGCGCCGACCCCATCCTGGTGGTCACACCCGCTGACCAGACCGTCACCAATGAAGCGGCCTACACTGCAGCACTGCAGACCGCCGTGCGTGCCGCGGCCAATGGCGACATCGTCATCCTGGGCATCACGCCGGATCGCCCCGAAACCGGCTTTGGTTATATCCGCACGGGTGCCACCGACGCCAATGGCGCACGCGCCGTGGCCGCTTTCGTCGAGAAGCCCAACCTGGAAACGGCCAAGTCCTATGTGGCCGATGGCGGCTATTTCTGGAACAGCGGCATGTTCGTGATGAAGGCATCACGCTGGCTCGCAGCGTTGGAGCACTTCCGTCCCGACATCGCCAAGGCCACGCGCGAGTCCTTCGCGGTGCGCACAACCGACGCGCAGTTCGTGCGTCCGGGCAAGGCCGAGTTCGCCACCGTGCCGTCCGAGTCGGTGGACTATGCCGTGATGGAGCAGTGCCCGTCGCACCCCGAGAGTGGTTTCGTGGTGCGCATGGTGCCGCTGGATGCGGGCTGGTCTGACCTGGGGGCCTGGGATGCCGTGTGGCAGGTCAGCGAGCACGACGAGAAGGGCAATGCCTCGCAAGGCGACGCGCTGTTCCAGAACAGCAGCAATACCCTGGTGCATGCCACGAGCCGCCTGGTGGCCGCTGTGGGCCTGGACAACGTGGTTGTGGTGGAAACGCCGGATGCCGTGCTGGTGGCCGACCGCAACAGCAGCCAGGACGTCAAGAAGATCGTGTCGACGCTGGACAGCAAGTCCCGCACGGAAGGCACGCTGCACCGTCGTGTGCACCGCCCCTGGGGCTGGTATGACTCGATCGACTCGGGCCCGCGCTTTCAGGTCAAGCGCATCATGGTCAAGCCCAAGGCATCATTGAGCCTGCAGATGCACCACCACCGCGCCGAGCATTGGATCGTGGTGAGCGGCACGGCCGAGGTCACCAATGGCGACAAGGTGCTGATGCTGTCAGAGAACCAGTCCACCTACATCCCTCTGGGCACGGTGCACCGCCTGGTCAACCCGGGCACGATCCCGCTGGAGATCATCGAGGTGCAGTCGGGCAGCTACCTGGGTGAAGATGACATCGTGCGCTTCCAGGACAACTACGGGCGTTCGGCCTGATCGTTCTTGTTTCGCAGACTCGGTTCTGCGTTCATGGAGAGAAGCCACCGTGTTTTGCGGTGGCTTTTTTCATGTGCGGGTTTGATGCGCTTTGTCGGGGAGCGCGGGGCGCGGCTGCGGGTGAGCGCGGGGGTGGCGGTATCAACAAAGCCTGATTCGTCGATTAGTCAGGACCGGAGCCTGGGCATGCCACGAGCGAGGCGGAAAAGGGCCGAGTCGGCATCTGGCTGGGCGCCTTGTTGGCGCCGAGAAGCACAGCAAGGAAGTGGGCACGCGCAGCGTGCTTCGTACTCAAACTCGCCGGGGTTGTTCGAGCGTAAGGGCCGTGGGCCCTGCAGCGAGTTCCCCGGCGCCACTTCCTTGCGCGCATCGCAGGGCAGTCCCGCTTGCAAAGCGGGACCGTCAACATGAAGCCTGGACGGATGCTGGCTCAGCCCCCGCCTCGCGCCCCCTCGACAAAGCGCGCCTTCTCAAGCACGAGACACGCACGCGCGAAACCAGCATCAGGCACCGTTGACGACGATGCCCCCACCAGCCATCAACCTCAAGCAGGCAAGTGCGCCAACAAATCCAGCGGTTGCGCCACGATCACATCAGCGCCCCACTCACTGATGTCACCGTTGTGCCCGATATAGCCCCATTGCGCCGCCGCACTGGGCATCGCAGCCGCCTGCGCCGCCTGGATGTCACGCAGGTCATCACCCACATACAGCACCGACGCGGGCGGCACGCCCATCTCTTCACATGCTGTGAGCAAGGGCAGTGGGTGCGGCTTGGCATGGGCGGTGCTGTCGCCGCTGATGATGACCGCGGCGTCTTCGCGCAGGCCCAGGCCCTCCATCACCGGCAAGGTGAAGCGGTGGGGTTTGTTGGTGACGATGCCCCACTTCAAACCGCGCGCGCTCAACTCGTAAAGCAGCTCGCTCATGCCATCGAACAGGACCGTGGTGTCGGCCAGGCAGCGCATGTAGGCGTCGAGAAACGCCAGTCGCAGCGGTTCGAATTCAGGATCGCCGGGGTGGATGTCCAGCCCCACGCCAATGAGGCCCCGGGCACCTGCCGAGGCATAAGGGCGCAGCACGTCCAGCGGCAGCGGATCGAGCCCGCGGGCCACGCGCAACTGGTTCAGCGCACCACCCAGATCGCCCGCGGTATCGGCCAGGGTGCCGTCCAGATCGAACAGCACCGCGGTGGGCGGGCAGGCCCAGCGGATCGCGTTGAGCTTGAAGGAAGCCGACAGGCTGGTGCCGCCGCTCATCACGAGGCCAGGGGCTTGCGGCAAGCCACCAGGTAGTTCACGCTGGTGTCGCCCGACAGCCAGTAGCGACGGGTGATCGGGTTGTATTCCATGCCCTTGAACTGGACCAGGTCCAGGCCGGCTTCACGGATCCAGCGGGCCAGCTCGGCCGGGCGGATGAAGCGTGCGAACTCGTGCGTGCCCTTGGGCAGCAGCTTGAGCATGTACTCGGCACCCACGATGGCAAACAGGAAGGCCTTGGGGTTGCGGTTGATGGTGGAGAAGAACACCCAGCCGCCCGGCTTGGCCATGTCAAAGCAGGCCTGCACGATGGACGAAGGGTCGGGCACGTGCTCGAGCATCTCCATGCAGGTGACCACGTCGAAGTGGCCAGGCTGCTCGGCGGCCAGGGCCTCGGCGGCCACACTGCGGTAGTCGATGTTGGCGACGCCGGCTTCCATGGCGTGCAGCTGGGCAACCTTCAGCGGTTTGTCGGCCAGGTCCACACCCAGCACATTGGCGCCTTTGCGGGCCATGGATTCAGCCAGGATGCCGCCGCCGCAGCCCACGTCCACCACGTTCTTGCCCTTGATGGCGGCCAACTGGTCGATCCAGTCCAGGCGCAGGGGGTTGATCTCGTGCAGGGGGCGGAATTCGCTTTCCGGGTCCCACCACTTGTGGGCCAGATCGCTGAATTTGGCGAGTTCTTGGGGGTCGGCGTTCGTCATGCCCGAGATGCTACCCAAATGCGGGCCGGGATCACGCCTGTGCGGGGAATTCTTCGCCGTTTTTTGATCCTGACCAGGGGCTGACGCACCGTGATGCTGCCCGTGGCCTTCAGGCGCCCGCTTGTTTGATGCGGCGGTAGAGCGTGTTGCGGCTGATGCCCAGGCGGCGGGCGGCTTCGGACATGTTGCCCTGGGTGGCGTCGATGACCTGCTGGATGGCCTGGTCGGACAGTCGGCGCAGGTTGGCTTCAGCGACCGGGGTGGCAAGCATGGGTGAGCCGGGCAGGGGGGATGTGGCGCTCGCAGGCTCCCTGGCTGCCCTCAGATCCTGGGCCATGTCCTCGGGCAGGTGGTGCCAGTCCAGGGTGTGTTCGTCCGGGTCCAGCAAGGCGCAGACGGTGCGCAGCAGGCTGTGCAACTGGCGCAGGTTGCCGGGCCATGGGTAGCGGCTCATGGCGGCCATGAGGCCGGGGTGGATGGCCTGCACAGGCGCGCGTTTCATGTCGGACGCGAGCTGATCCAGCATGCCCAGCACCACGCCTTCGAAGTCCTGGCGCTCGCGCAGGGCGGGCAGGGTGACGGTCAGGCCGTTGAGGCGGTAGTACAGGTCTTCGCGGAAGGTTCCGGCGGCGATGGCCTCGCGCAGCTTGTGGTGCGTGGCGCAGACCAGCACGAAGTCAACCGGCTGGGGCTTGCTGCCGCCCAGGGGCACGACCACCTTGTCCTGCAGCACGCGCAGCAGGCGGGCCTGCAAGGACAAGGGCATGTCGCCGATTTCATCGAGGAAGAGGGTGCCGCCATGTGCCTCGCGGATGCGGCCGGGCGAGCCTTCACGGCGCGCGCCGGTGAAGGCGCCGCCCACGTAGCCGAACAGTTCGGCTTCGATCAGGGTTTCGGGCAGGGCCGCGCAGTTGACGGCCACAAAGGGCTTGTGGGCGCGCTCTCCTTCGGCATGCAGGGCTCGCGCGAACACTTCCTTGCCGCTGCCCGATTCGCCCTGCACCAGCACGGCGATGCCCTGGGCCTGCACGCGACGGGCGCGGATCAGGGCCTCTTGCAGGCGCGGGTCTTGTTCAGGGGCACGGGCCGGCGCGGTGGAGGTGGGCGGCGTGGCAGACGTGCGCCGCACCGCGCTGCCCGACAGGTTCAGCACCGGGCGCTGGCGCGGGTCCATGCGGCCAAACAAGGGGCGGTCACCAGGTGTGTGCAGGCGCATGACCTTGCCCGGCGGCATCAGCCGGCTCTGGATGCCGGTCAACTGGTCCAGCGTACCGGCGCCGATGCGGGATTCGTCCAGACCCAGCCACTGCTGGGCCAAGGCGTTGGCGCCCACCACCCAGCCGTCGTCGGACAGGGCAATCAGGCCTTCGCCCACGGCACCCAGGCCTTCGGCGAGGTGGTGCAGGCGCAGGATCTGGTCGCGGCTGTGGCGGGCGTGGAAGAGCCGGTCTTCAATCATGCGGGCGGCCGATCGCACCAGCGCGAAGGTGTGCGGGTGGTGCGCGCGCTGGTCGCCCGAGATGTCGAGCACGCCTTGCAGGCGGCCTGCCGAGGTCAGCACGGGGGCGGCCGAGCAGGTGAGGAAGCTGTTGCGCTCCAGATAGTGCTCGGCACCGTGGATGACGACGGGCCGCTGGTCGGCCAGGGCGGTGCCGATGGCGTTGGTGCCACGGTCGGCCTCGTGCCACAGGGCGCCGGGGCGCAGCGAGACGCGGTCGGCGCGGCTCATGAAGTCGGTGTCACCCAGGCTGTGCAGTAGCAGGCCGCGCGAATCGGACAGCACCACGAGGTTGCCGCTGCCGCGCATCTGGTCAAAGACGAACTCCATCACCGGGCGTGCGTGCGCCAGGAAGTCGTGCTGCCTGTCCAGGGCGATGCGCAGATCGGGCGCGCTGCAGACGGGTTGCTCGGTGGCCAGGTCGATGGGGCTGAGACCGGCGTGGTGGCTGCGCTGCCAGGAGCGGCTCAAGGCCTCGTCCACCATGCCCTGGGGGACTTCGCCGTGCTCCAGCATCCAGCGCCGGGCTTGCTGAAGCTCGGTGGCGGATTGGTGGTGCACGAGGCGTTGGGGCATGGGCGGGTGATATGTGAGCGGCAACCTGGGCAGTATCGCCCCGGCCAAGGGGGGCGACACCCGTAGTCACCCTGTGTCATTTTGGGACAGTGTGCACTTGTGGCGCAACAAGGCTGACACAGGGGTGACAGCTTGGGCAGCGCGTGAAAAACCGGGTGCTGTGCTCGGGCAAAGCCAATGCTGGCCGGGGCTGGCGGCGCATTCGGGTGGTGGGGGTGGGCAGGGCCAGATCAGGATGAACCCCAGATGGCACAAGCCGTGCGCTGTAGATGGCACGACCCTGGCCGCACAACGGCCTGGCATGTGTGAACCGTGAAGTGAACCGTGAACCAGGAGACCTGACATGATCTACGCCCTCCCCGGAGCAGCCGGCGCCCCCGTGGCTTTCAAGAAGTGCTATGACAACTTCATCAACGGCAAGTTCGTGCCGCCCGTCAGTGGCCAGTACTTCGATGTGATCACGCCCATCAATGGCCTGGTGTTCACGCAAGCGGCGCGCTCCAACGAGGCGGACGTGGAACTGGCCCTGGATGCCGCGCATGCCGCATCGGCCAAATGGGGGGCCACCTCACCGACCGAGCGCGCCAACATCCTGCTCAAGATCGCCGACCGCCTCGAGCAGAACCTGGAAAAGCTGGCCTACGCCGAGACCATCGACAACGGCAAGCCCATCCGCGAAACGCTCAACGCCGACATCCCGTTGGCGGTGGACCACTTCCGCTACTTTGCCGGTTGCCTGCGCGCCCAGGAAGGCTCGCTCAGCGAGATCGACGGCAACACCATTGCCTACCACTTCCACGAGCCCCTGGGCGTGGTCGGCCAGATCATCCCCTGGAACTTCCCCATCCTGATGGCCGCGTGGAAGCTGGCCCCCGCGCTGGGCGCCGGCAACTGCGTGGTGCTCAAGCCGGCCGAGTCCACGCCCGTGAGCATCATGGTGCTGACCGAGTTGATCGCCGACTTGCTGCCCCCTGGCGTGCTCAACATCATCAATGGCTATGGGCGTGAAGCCGGCATGCCTTTGGCCTCCAGCCGCCGCATCGCCAAGATCGCGTTCACGGGCTCGACCGCCACGGGCCGTGTGATCGCCCAGGCAGCGGCCACCAACCTGATCCCGGCCACGCTGGAGCTGGGCGGCAAAAGCCCCAACATCTTTTTCGACGATGTCATGGCCGAGGACGACGCCTTTCTGGACAAGGCGATTGAAGGCATGGTGCTGTTCGCTTTCAACCAGGGTGAGGTCTGCACTTGCCCCTCGCGTGCGCTGATCCAGGAGTCGATCTACGACCGCTTCATCGAGCGCGCCGTCAAGCGCGTGGCGGCCATCAAGCAGGGCAGCCCGCTGGACACCGAGACCATGATGGGCGCGCAGGCCTCGTCCATGCAGATGGACAAGATCATGTCTTACCTCGCTGTGGGCAAGAGCGAAGGCGCACAGGTGCTGATCGGTGGCGACAAGGCCAACCTGGGTGGCGAGTTGAGCGGCGGCTACTACGTGCAACCCACGCTGTTCAAGGGCCATAACAAGATGCGCATCTTCCAGGAAGAGATCTTTGGCCCGGTGCTGGCCGTGACCACCTTCAAGAACGAGCAGGAAGCCCTGGAGATCGCCAATGACACGCCTTATGGCCTCGGTGCAGGTGTATGGACACGCGATGGCAGCCGCGCTTACCGATTTGGCCGTGGTATTCAAGCTGGCCGTGTGTGGACCAATTGCTACCACGCTTACCCGGCGCACGCCACGTTCGGTGGCTACAAGGAATCGGGCATCGGCCGTGAAACCCACAAGATGATGCTGGACCACTACCAGCAGACCAAGAACCTGCTGGTCAGCTACGACCCCAACAAGCTGGGCTTCTTCTGATGCTGGCCGGCTGACAGAACAACGTCTTCATGTTGTGCTGGGCCGGGATGTTCTGTCGCTTCCAAAAGAGGTGTCGGGGCTTCCCGGGCAGGCCTGTGACCAACGGGCCTGGGCCAGCGGTGGCGGTGAGCCGATCCTCTCCACATCACTCAAGGTAATCCGCGACTTTCAGGGGGCTTCGTGCTCCCTGTTTTTTTGGGGCAGGCTGATTGTGTGGATGTTGTGCGGATGTCCGGGATGCAGGTGTGTGGACCCCCCTCAAGTCAGCGGAGGACGCGTCCCAAAAACCGGGGGAAAATGTAAGCCTTAGACAACAACCATCAGGGACTGATGTAATGAAAAAGCTGACTGCCATCGTTCTCGCCATGTCTCTTGTATCCGGCGCCGCGCATGCCGCACTGGTCAAGACTGGCAACGTGATCTATGACGAATCGACAGGCCTGGACTGGCTGGAGCTGACGGCTTCGACCGGGCAAAGCTACAACTCCCTGGTCGGTGAGCTGGCCAACACCAGCTCTGCCCTGTATGGGTACCAGCTGGCGGCTGTGAGCGACGTCAAGACCCTTTTCAACAACCAGGGCTACACGGGCGACTTTTATAACGAAGTCTCTGATGGTGCATCGCGCGCAGCCGTGTCGACGATCTTCAACGCGTTTGGTCAGACCGGCACCAACTGCTGCGCACGCGGCGACGGCATGCTCCTGAATGAAGACGGCGGCAATGTGAGCTGGCTCTTCTACCTTCCCACCGCGTATTCTGGCAATGCTTCCCTGGTGCGTGTGCTGGACAACTGGTTCACGCCTGAAGACCAGTACTGGAAAGACACGCCAGAGAACAAGATGGGTGGCTGGCTGGTGAAGACGCACACGCCTGCCGTGCCTGAAGCGGACGCCTCCTTGATGGCCGCATTCGGGGCGCTCGTCGCCTTGGTCGGACTCAAGAAAAAGTCCAAGACCCGATAAGACAGCGCGCGATATGACAGCGCAGGCCTCGGTGATTCGAGGCCTTTTTTTATGGGGTGCTCGCCTTGTGACACAGTTGAGCCTGAAGTCGAACAAGGAGTCCCTGTCACATGAGCACCGTCGTCTACGGCATCCCCAACTGCAACACCGTCAAGAAGGCCCGCACCTGGCTGGACGAGCAGGGCCTGGCCTACACCTTCCACGACTACAAGAAGCAGGGCGTGCCCGCCGACAGGCTGGACGCGTGGATCAAGGCGGTGGGCTGGGAGGTGCTTGTCAACCGGCAGGGCACAACCTGGCGCAAGTTTGACGATGCGACCAAGGTCGGTGTGGTGGACGCCACCAGCGCCAAGGCCTTGATGCAGGCCAACGCGAGCGTGATCAAGCGCCCGGTGGTCGAGCTGAACGGCAAGGTGGTCTGCGTGGGCTTTGACGAAGCCAAGCTGGCTACGTTGAAGGCCTGATTGACACCTTGCGCGATCAAGTTGCTGGCTAATTGGCGGATCAGCGGCCCAGCAGCTTCAAGCGGTTGGCCTGGCTCAGGTAGAACTGAACCGGGTCCGGCGCGCCTTTGCCGATCAGGCCGAAGATGTGGTTCATCTCGTCGATGTGGTTCCAGGGGTAGTCGTCACGGATGACCTTGCCCAGGTGGGCGCCACAGGCGATCACGGCGCCGTCACTGGGCTCGTCGGTCTGCTGCATGGCCAGGTCGGAGATGTCCCAGGCATTGGTCTTGATGCCCTGGCCGGATGCCGAGAAGTAATAGATGCCCTTGACCAGGTTGGCGCCCTGGCCGCAGTAGGTGGCAGGCAGGCCGGCCGGGAAGCGCACGGCGTAGTCGTCCAGCTCGGCCTTGATGTTCAGCGCGGTGGCGTCTTGCGGCAGGCTTTGGTGCCCGGAGATCCAGGCCACGAAGCTGCCTGCAAACTGCACCAGCGAGCCGTAGTTGGCCACGAAGGACGTGATGTTGCTGTTGGCTGCCTGCGCATCGGTCATGATGGCCGGGCCGGCCATGGTGGTCACGCTGGCGACCAGATCAGGCGCCACGCCGGCCACGTAGCGGATGGTCGGGCCACCCTGGCTGTGGCCGATCAGGTTGAACTTCTTGATGCCGTCGGCGGCAGCCCATTGCTTCATCTGCTGCAGCAATTGTTCGCCGCGCACCGAGCTGGAGTTGACCTCGGACACGGCCGCCACATAGACCTTGGCGCCGTTTTTGCGCAAGGTGTCAGGCACCTGGTAGAAGTAGTCGACACCCAGGATGTCCTTGAAGCCCATGAAGCCGTGGACCAGGACGATGGGGTATCTGGTGGCCGCGTAGGTGGTGTCGGTGGTGGCGGCCTGGGTGCCCAGGCTGGTGAATGTGCCGATCACGCCAGCGGCGGCGATCAGGATGGCGCGGAGCAGACGCATGGTGTCAACCTCACATAGTTATGTAGGGTAACAATCATGCAAAACGAATGACTTCCGTTCAATGGTGGATACCATTAACCAGAGCGAGGGGTTCAACGCATCAGCAAGAACGGCGTGAGCCCGTGCACCGCCCCGTTGACCTGGATGTCCAGGGCATGCGGGCCGGGGTAGTAGCGCCGCGTGCTGACGGGCTTGAGTGCGTGCACCTTTTGCCAGACCAGCTTCTCGCCGGGTTGCAGCGTCAGGCGCTTGCCTTTGAAGGTCTTGGGTGAGGTCTCACCGTTGGCCTTGAGGTGGTGCACGCGGTAGTCCAGCTCCAGCGCTTGCGGGGCTTGACCGTGTGCGCGCAGCGTGACCTGGATGGTCAAGGCCTCGCCCACGGCCACGCGGCGCTTGTCCACCGTCACCTTGATGTCGCCTTCAAAGGCCTGGCCCAACCCCCATGCCGACAGCACCTCCACATGGGCGCTCTTGATCAGCGAGCGGCTGGCGTGCCTGAGCAACCTGCGGCGGGTGTCGGGGGCATCTGGCAGGTGCGTGTTCAACCAGGTGACCAGCAGGTCAGGGTGGTCCTTGGCGATGTCGTTGAGGTGGTTGGCCACGCTGCGGCGCACGTACTCGCTGGGGTCGTCCTGCAAGCGATGCAACAGGGGCAGTGTGGGGCTGGGGTCCTGCACCAGCGCTTGCAGGCGTTGCCCCCAGGGCAGGCGCGGGCGGCTGCCTTCGCTGACGAGGCGGCGCACATGGGCGCTGGGGTCATCAAGCCAGCGAGACAAGGTCGCGAAGGTCAGCTTGGGGTGTTCGATGATGAAGGGGCGGATGGCGAACTCGGCGGTGAAGCGCTGCGTGATCGCATGCAAGGCCTTCAGTGCGCGCTCGGGGTGCGCCAGCCCTTGGCGTGCCACGTACTCGCCAAACGACCACAGCGCCCAGCCTGCCAGGCCCGTGTCATCGGTCTGGAGGGCGCCCAGCTCCTTGTCCGGATCGTGGCCGATATGGGGCCGGGGGACGTGCTTGAGGCTGGCTTCCAGTTGGTCGGCGGCCTGCTCGAAGTGCGTGGGCAGGGTCGCGTGCAGGGCGCGCGCGAGGTGGATGGCGCGGTCCTTGAACGCCAGGGCATCCAGGCCATCCAGTGCGAGCTGCTCGAAGCGCTGGCGCTTGAACGACGAATCGGCGCGCTTGAGATGGTGGCCCATCTGGCGCACGACATCCGTGTTGATGAGGTTCTTGAATGGTTCCATGCGAGCCAGTATGCACGTGCATGATCAAGGTCAAGCGTGGGTGTGGGGGATGGCGATCTAGGGATGGCTGCTGTCATGTGGCCTGCCTAGACTGGGCTCATCGTCAATAGCGGGGCAAGTGACACACCATGGCTACATCCAGGAAAACATCCAAGGCAGACAAGGGCGCGGGCAAGCTCGCAGTGGCCACCAAGCTGGCAGACCCGCTGAAGCTGGCTGGCATGAAGGCCGTGATCGAGGATGCACGCAAGGCGGCCATCTCGATCAGCAAGGGGCCGGCTGACCCCACGAACTACACCACCTTTGTCAACCGACTCAAGGCTGTTCAGGGCAAGTTCCCGCCTTTGTATGAACAGTCTTACGTGGCCCCTTTCATCAAGACCATCGTGGGCCTGGGCGCCACCAGGTTCAACAAGATCTTGTCCAGTGACCCTGATCGCGAAAGCACGGCGGGCCTCATGTTCGATCTGGGGCAGGCCATTCTTCAGCATGGCGAGGGCTTCCTCAAAGCCGAGACGCGTGGGTTCCAGGAGTTCATCTCCGACCTGTACGACGGCTTTCTCAGTGCCGAAGACCGGCGCGGTGTGAAAGCACCTGACCTGGGTGTGGTCCCACCGCTGGCCAAATGGGGCAACCCCGAGGCCGGCCCCTACACCTGGCCCATTGATGCGGCCAAATCCTTCCATGTGGGCGCGGCCGTGGTCAACATGCCGCCGGCCAATGCCGATCGAGGTCTGATTGCCTGGGCAGCCTTGGGCCACGAAACCGCAGGCCACGACATCCTGCATGCAGACAAAGGCTTGCAGTCCGAACTGGCCGAGAACTTGCGGATCAACCTGGCCTCGCTGGGACATGGCCTGGGCGACTATTGGGCCACGCGCATCGACGAGACCGCGTCAGACGTCATGGGCATTCTCAACCTGGGGCCCGCAGCGGCCATCGGGCTGATCGCCTACTTCCGCGGCCTGGGCGCGGCCTTTGGCCAGCCACCCAAGCTGCGCAGCGATGGGCCCGATGACGACCCGCATCCTGCCGACATCGTGCGGGGCTACCTGGCCGCCGAGGTGGTGGCCTTGCTGAGTTTTGCTGGCCACACGGCCTGGTCCAAGCTGATTGCAGCCGAGACAGAGAAGGACCGTGAGACCATCGTGCTCGCAGGTGAAACCATCCCGCCTTCGGTTGCCCGCAAGGCCGCCAAGATCGTGGCCAAGACCCTGGTCAAAGGCAAGGCCAAGGCGCTGGAGTTCCATGCCCTGGGCGATATCCAGGGCTGGGCCGATTCGGACGAGGCCATCTTGCAGGCCATGCGCGTGCCACTGCGTGACGGCAAGCCGCTGCCCCCCACACCGGGTGGCAAGAAGCTGTATGCCGCGCACCTGGTGTCGGCTGCGGTGATGGAGGCCTTGGCCACAGGGCAGAACATCTCGGTCTTGCAGGCCAATCTGATCGCGCAACTCAACAAGCTGCACGATGCCAACCCGGCCTGGGGCCCCTTGTTCGTGGCTCACCCAGGCCAGATGCGGCGCGACTACTTCATGCCCGAGGCGCTGCGCCAGCTCAAGCGCGTGGCTTGATGCGGCCAGCGCCGCTGGTGGTCAATCAGGCCGCCAGCAACTGGCGCAGCACGAAGGGCAGGATGCCGCCGTGCTGGTAGTAGCTCACCTCGATGGGCGTGTCGATGCGCAGCAGGACCTGGACCTCGGTCTGGTTGCCATCGGCCCGTTCGATGATGAGCTTCGCATCGGCTTGCGGCTTGATCTCGCCACCCAGGTCGATGCTGATCAGCTCGTCACCCTTGAGCCCCAGCGACTGCCATGAGTCTGCGCCCTTGAACTGCAGCGGCAGCACGCCCATGCCCACCAGGTTGGAGCGGTGGATGCGCTCGAAGCTGCGCGCCACCACGGCCTTGATGCCCAGCAGCTGCGTGCCTTTGGCCGCCCAGTCGCGGCTGGAGCCTGTGCCGTACTCCTCGCCGCCGAAGATCACTGTGGGCGTGCCCTGGGCGATGTACTTCATGGCGGCGTCGTAGATGAACATCTTCTCGTTGCCCGGCTGGAACAGGGTCAGGCCACCTTCTTCGCGGTTGCCTTCGGCGTTCACCGGCAGCATCAGGTTCTTGATGCGCACGTTGGCGAAGGTGCCGCGCATCATCACCTCGTGGTTGCCGCGTCGCGAGCCATAGCTGTTGAAGTCGGCTTTCTGCACACCATGCTCGATCAGGTACTGGCCAGCGGGGGAGGCCTCCTTGATGGAGCCGGCCGGCGAGATGTGGTCGGTGGTGATGGAGTCCCCGAACAGGGCCATGATGCGGGCCTTGTCCACGCCCAGCTTGATGGCCTTGGGTGCCTGCTCAAAGTCATCGAAGAAAGGCGGTTTGGCGATGTAGCTGCTCTTGGGCCAGGTGTAGACCTGCCCCTTGACGCCTTTGGTCTGCTCCCACAGCTTGCCGGGCTTGGTCTTTACCTTGGCGTAGTTTTCCTTGAAGGCCTTGCCGTCCATGGCGTATTTCAGCAGCTTGTAGATCTCGTCGCTGCTGGGCCAGATGTCACCCAGGTAGACATCTTTGCCGCCCTTGCCCTTGCCAACCGGCTCGGTCATCAGGTCCCGCGTGACGTTGCCGGCAATCGCGTAGGCCACCACCAGCGGCGGGCTGGCCAGGAAGTTGGCCTTCAGATTGGGGTGGATGCGGGCTTCGAAATTGCGGTTGCCCGACAGCACCGCCGCGCACACCAGGTCATTGCTGGTGATGACCTCGTTGATCTCGGGCGTGAGGTCGCCCGCATTGCCGATGCAGGTGGTGCAGCCATAGGCGGCCACGTTGAAGCCCAGTTTTTCCAGGTAGGGCAGCAGGCCGGCTTTCTCCAGGTACTCGGTGACGATGCGCGAGCCAGGGGCCAGCGAGGTCTTGACGTGCGGCTTGACCTTCAGGCCCGCCTCCACGGCCTTCTTGGCCAGCAGGCCGGCTGCCAGCAGCACGCTGGGGTTGGAGGTGTTGGTGCAGGAGGTGATGGCCGCGATCAGCACGTCGCCGTTCTTGATGTCGACGCCGTTGGCGGTGGTGAAGGTCTTGCCCAGCTTGTCGGCTGGCTGGTTGAAGCCGTTGTCGGCAATGGGCTTGCTGAACAGCTCGGTGAAGGTCTTGCTCAGGTTGGTGATCTCGATGCGGTCTTGCGGGCGCTTGGGGCCGGCCAGCGAAGGGGCCACGGTCCCCAGGTCCAGCTTGACGACGCTGGAGTAGTTGATGTCGCCACTCTTGGGCACGCCGTAGAGTTGTTGCGCCTTGAAGTAGGCCTCGAACGCCGCGATCTCGTCCTTGGTGCGGCCCGTGCCCTTGAAGTAGTCGATGGTCTTGTCGTCCACCGGGAAAAAGCCCATGGTGGCGCCGTACTCGGGCGCCATGTTGGCGATGGTTGCGCGGTCGGGCAGGGCCAGGGACGCCGTGCCCTCGCCATAGAACTCCACGAACTTGCCCACCACCTTCTGCTTGCGCAGGATCTCGGTGATGGTCAGCACCAGGTCGGTGGCGGTCACGCCTTCGCGCAGGCGGCCGGTCAACTCCATGCCCACCACATCGGGCGTCAGGAAGTACACGGGCTGGCCCAGCATGCCGGCTTCGGCTTCGATGCCGCCCACGCCCCAGCCCACCACACCGATGCCGTTGATCATGGTGGTGTGGCTGTCGGTGCCCACCAGCGTGTCAGGGTAGGCGATCTTGTCCTTGGTCAGGTGCACGCCGCGCGCCAGGTACTCCAGGTTGACCTGGTGCACGATGCCAAAGCCCGGGGGCACCACGCCAAAGGTGTCAAAGGCCTGCATGCCCCACTTCATGAACTCGTAGCGCTCGGCATTGCGCTCGAACTCGATCCGCATGTTGAGGTCAAGGGACTTCTTGGTGCCGTAGTGGTCGATCATCACGGAGTGGTCCACCACCAGGTCCACCGGCACCAGGGGCTCGATGCGCTTGGGGGCCTTGCCCAGGCCCTCGGCCACGTTGCGCATGGCGGCCAGGTCGGCCAGCAGCGGTACGCCGGTGAAGTCCTGCAGCACCACGCGGGCCACCACGAAGGGGATCTCGTCGGTGCGCTCGGCATTGGGCTGCCAGTTGGCCAACTGGGCCACATGCTCAGGCGTGACCTTGTGGCCATCGCAATTGCGCAGCACCGACTCCAGCACGATGCGGATCGACACCGGCAGCTTGTTGATATTGGGGTGGAGCTTGGCCAACTCCGGCAAGGAGTAGTACTGCAGCGATTTGCCGGACGCCGTCTTGAAGGACTTCAGGGTCTGTGCAAAGGCGTGCTGCGGGGTGCTTGCCTTGGAAGCTTTGGCCATGGATGGTTCTCCGTCTGCAATGGTTGGTGGATGCGACAAAACTTCATTTTGGCAGCAAGCCAGGGCGCGCGACAATACGCGGCGAGTGGCCATGCCACGTACACAGGATCCATGTTGGTGTTTAAAAAATACAGTCGACAAACCGGCGCGGCCGATTGGTTTTTGATGGCCATGGTCGGGGCCGTCCTGCTGGCCTCCTTCGCCCCGCAATGGGGCCGCAGTGAGGGCGTGCTGCACCTGGGCCAGGTCACCGACGTGGGTGTCTTCCTGCTGTTCTTCCTGCATGGCATGGGCTTGTCCACCGACAGCCTGAAAACCGGCGCAAGCCGCTGGAAGCTGCATGTGCTGGTGCAAGCCTGCACCTATGTCCTGTTTCCCCTGTGGTGGGGGCTGCTTTACGTGTCCTTGGGCCGCTGGTTGCCGCATGACCTGGCCATGGGCTTTTTCTACCTGGCGGTGCTGCCCTCGACGGTGTCGTCCTCGGTGGCCATGACGGCGCTGGCGCGTGGCCATGTGGCCGCGGCCGTGCTCAATGCCACCTTGTCGACCTTGCTCGGTGTGTTCATCACCCCCTTGCTGGTCAGCCTGGTGATGAGCGGGCAGGGGCATGAGTTGGATGTGGGGCACACCATGCTCAAGGTGGCGCAACAGCTGCTGCTGCCATTTGTCATCGGGCACCTGCTGCGGCCCTGGCTGTCAGGCTGGTTCACGCGCATCAAGCCCATCACCACGGTGTTCGATCGCGGCGTGATCGTGCTGCTGGTGTGGTCAGCCTTCAGCGATTCAGTGGCCGATGGGCTGTGGACGCGTCATGGCCCCTGGCTGCTGGCGCAGGCCATTGCCGGTGCGGTGATCTTCCTCATGCCCATGCTGTGGGTGACGCGCCGTGCCGCACGTGCCCTGGGCTTTGATGTGGAAGACGAGATCGTGGCTGTGTTCTGCGGCTCCAAGAAGACGCTGGCTTCGGGCATGCCCATGGCCAAGCTGCTGTTTGGCGGCAATGCGGCGATGGGCGTGCTGATCCTGCCTATCATGCTCTACCACCAGCTGCAGTTGTTCGTGTGCGCGGTGATGGCACGGCGCTATGCTGCGCGTGAGGCGCGGACCATCGTCTCCAGTTGATGCAGGCGCCGCGTCAGCTCACTCGGAACACCTGCGCTGCGCGCACCAGGGTCTGCGCCTGGCGCTGAAGCGATTGGGCCGCGACGGCCGCTTCTTCCACCAGGCTGGCGTTTTGCTGCGTGGCGCTGTCGATCTGGCTGATGGACTGGTTGACGCTGGCGATGTCGTCGGACTGCTCGGCCGTTGCGGCCGTGATGCCCTGGATCAGCTGCGTGACTTGCGAGACGGCTTCGACCACCCGGTTGATGGTCTCCCCGGCGGCCTCTACCTGGCGGGTGCCGTCACCCACTTGCTCGACCGATGAGCTGATCAGGCCACGGATCTCCTTGGCGGCCTGCGAGCTGCGGCGTGCCAGCGAGCGCACCTCGGCGGCCACCACGGCAAAGCCCCGGCCTTGTTCGCCGGCGCGTGCGGCTTCCACCGCCGCGTTGAGCGCCAGGATATTGGTCTGGAACGCAATGCTTTCGATCAGCTGGGTGATCTCGCTCATGCGCTGGGATGAGCCCTGGATGCCTTGCATGGCCTCGATCACCTGGCTGACCGCCTGGCCGCCTTGTTCGGCCGCGGCCGAGGTGTTCTCGCTGACCTGGGCTACTTCGCGCGCGGTGTCGGCCGTCTGTTTGACGTTGCTGGTCAGCATGGACATGGCGGCCGTGGTGCGCTCCAGACTGCCTGCCTGCGTGTCGGTGCGGGCGGACAGGTTGTGGTTGCCCTGGGCGATGTTGCCGATGGCCAGCTGGATGCCATCGGTTTCGCAGCGCACGTCGTTCACGAAGGCCCGGGTGTTGAGGTTGGCCTGACGCAGGCCGCGCATCAGCATGCCGACCTGGTCGGTGCGGTCCGACCAGATGTCCTGGGTCAGGTCGCCCGCCGACATGCTGTTGATGAAGCGGATGGCTTCGTTCAAGGGCTGGGTCACCGTGAGGTCAAGCAGCTTGACCATGGCCAGTGACAGGGCCGCACCGACCGCCAGTTGGGCCCAGGGCAGGATGTGTGCGGGCAGGCCCAGCCAGGATGGGATCAGCATCATGGGCAGGATGAGCGCCATCGCGATGCCGACGCGGCCCGTGAGGTGGACGCGACCGAACTTGCCAAACAGGTCCCGCATGCCGAAGTAGCGCACGCGGCCTGCATGCAGCTTGAAGCGGGGCTTGACCAGCGCACGTTGCGAGATCAGCGCTTTGTAGAGCGATTGGGCGGCGTCGATCTGCTCGCGCGTGGGCTTGGTCCGCACCGACAGGTAGCCGATGGGCTTGCCATGGCTTAGCAGCGGTGTCACATGGGCTTGCACCCAGTAGTGGTCGCCGTTTTTGCGGCGGTTCTGGACGGTGGCCGTCCAGGAGCGGCCATAACCAATGGTGCGCCACATGTCCTTGAAGGCTTCCTCGGGCATGTCCGGGTGGCGGATGAGGTTGTGGGCCTGCCCGATGAGTTCGTCTTGCGTGTAGCCGCTCACGCGGGTGAAGGCGGCATTGCAATGGGTGATGATGCCTTGCTTGTCCGTCATGGACACCAGCATCTCTTCGCCGGGATAGTCATACTCTTGCCCCGATACGGGCAGGTTGAGCCGCATGTCTCGTCCTCCGACGGGCGGGATTAGACTCGGCCCAATCTGGCCAGAATCCCCACGCGCCTAATGTGGAATCACTTCGTCTTTCGGCGTTATTGTCCTTGTGTTGAGTCATTTATGAGTCGCGTATGAACGATATGCGCGGCGCGAGTGCGCCATCTTTCACGCCGGATGTCATTTATTGCCCGCCGCCAGACCAAGGGCTGGACTTGGTGTTCCTGGACGAAGCCATGCTGGTGCTCAACAAGCCTGCGGGTTTGCTGTCCGTGCCGGGGCGGGGTGAGGGGCGCGAGGACTGCATGATCAGCCGGGCTGCTCGCCGGTATGACGATGCCATGATCGTGCACCGGCTGGACATGGCCACCTCGGGGATGCTGGTGCTGGCGCGCGGCCAGGCCATGCAGCGTGCCTTGAGCATGCTGTTTCAGGACCGGCATGTCAGCAAGCGTTATGTGGCGCTGGTCCATGGCCTGCTGGCCTGTGACGAGGGCGAGGTGGGCTTGCCGCTGATCACGGACTGGCCCAATCGGCCCATGCAGATGGTGTGTCACGAGCGGGGCAAGCCTTCGCTGACCCGCTACCGTGTGCTGTCGAGAGACGCAGCCCTGAATCAGACAAGGGTGGAGCTGGAGCCGGTCACGGGCCGCTCGCACCAGTTGCGCGTGCACATGCTGGCGCTCGGCCACCCGATCGTGGGCGACCCGCTCTATGGCGATCAGGTGATGCAGGCCGCCTGGCCGCGCCTGATGCTGCATGCCAGCCGGTTGACCTTGCCGCATCCGGTGAGCCGGGCTGAGCAGGTGTTCGAGAGCACGGCACCTTTTTAGGCCGCGTGCAGCCCGCATGCAGCCCGCCCGGCCAACCGGATTCAAAGCCTGGGCTTGCGCCCGGTGACCATGGCCTTGGCCAGGTTCTCTTGCTGCAGCCAACTCATCACCAGCACGCCGGCCCAATGGCCCAGCACGCAGGCTTGCAGCGCCCAGGCCAGGTACTCGTGCGTATTGATCAGCCAGTCTTCGCCCCACCAGGCGTCCAGTTGCGTCATCCAGCCGGTGACGCCCAGCGCCAGCACCAGTGCCCACAGCAGCAAGGCCATGAGCATGCCGACCGGGTTGTGCCCCAGCGTGCGGTGCACCTGGCGCTGCCTGAGTTCGTGCAGATGCTGCCTGATGGCGACCCAGGACGGCAGCCCCAGGTGCGCTGCGTCATCGCGGGCCCGGCTCAGGCCGTAGATCACCCGCAGCAGCACCGCACCTGCGGCCACATAGCCTGCGTAGCGGTGCACAGGCCCGGTGTCATTGAACAGGTTGAACAGCACGATGGCGGCCACCAGCCAGTGGCTCAGGCGCACGACAACGCCCCAGACCAGCACCGTGCCGGCCTCTTCCCGCTTGGGCATCACTTCTCGATTTCAGCCTTGACGATGTCCAGCGTCTTGGTGTCGAAGTAGATCTCGACCTTTTTGCCGTCCTTGTTCCAGCCGTAGATCTCGTAGCACTGGCCTTCGACCTTGAACTTGCGGATCTTGTAGCCCTGTTCTTCCAGCTTGGCGCGGGCGTCGCCCTCCTTGACCCATTCGGACTTCGGGTGGGCTGGGCAATTGGCGCTGGCCAGGGCAGTCAGGGGGAGGGCGGCCAAGCCCAGGACGAGGGTCGCGGTCAGATGTTTCATTCAGATGCTCCTAAGAATCATTCGCATTAAGGTGCGATTCTCGCACGATGCGCGACCTCAATCCAGCGCGAAATGACCTGGTACATCTGATTCACGTCAAGCGGTTTGGGCACGTGGTCGTTCATGCCGACAGCGAGGGCGCGCTCCCGGTCGCTGACCAGGGCACTGGCGGTCATGGCAATGATGGGCAGGTGTTTCCAGCGCGCATCACGGCGGATGTGCTCGGTGGTGGTGTAGCCGTCCATGTGGGGCATCTGGCAGTCCATCAGCACGCAATCGAAGGCGTTGGGGCTGGCTTGCAGTTGGCTCAGCGCTTCGTAGCCATCCTGCGCGATGGTGACTTGCGCGCCAGCGCGGGCCAGCAGCTCCCGGGCCAGCTCCTGGTTGAGAGGCTGGTCTTCGACCAGCAACACGTTCACACCGGTGAGATCGGGCACCTGGGCCTTGGGCGGTTCCGGCTGGCGCAGCGTGAGCGTCTGTTGGGGGCTTGTGCCGTGCGTCATGGCCCGTGTCAGGCTGTCGAACAGCGTGGAGGGTGTGACGGGTTTGGTCAGGATGTCGGCCAGCGGGATGTCCTGGGCGGCCTTCATGGCATCGGCCCGGTTGAAGGCCGTGACCAGCAGGATGCAGGGGTTGTCGTCCGGGAAGCGCTCGTGCGCCAGTTCGTGGATGTGCCTGGCGCAGGTGATGCCGTCCATGCCGGGCATCTTCCAGTCCAGCATGATGCAGTCGTACGGCGCATCAGCCTGTTGCAGGTGCGCCAGCGCTTCTTCGCCGCCACCGGCAAAGTCCACGCTCAGGCCCAAGGTGCTGGCCATCTGGCCCAGCACCTGGCGGGCGTCAGGGTTGTCGTCGACCAGCAGCACGTGCTTGCCACGCCAGTCCTCGCTGGCCAGCGCCATGGGCAAGGACCGTGCGGGCAGGCTCATGCGCAGCGTGAAGTGGAAGGTCGAGCCTTTGTGGAGTTCGCTGTCGACCCACAGCCGCCCGCCCATGCGTTCGGTAAGCTGGCGGGAGATGGTCAAGCCCAGGCCGGTGCCGCCAAAGCGCCGGGTGGTGGAGGCGTCCACCTGGCTGAAAGGTTGGAACAGCTTGCCTTGCTGGTCCGGGCTCATGCCCATGCCCGTGTCGCGCACCCAGCCATGCAGGACGATGTCCTGCCCGCTGCGGTGCTGGACTTCCAGGCCGATGGTCACGCTGCCCTTGTCGGTGAACTTGATGGCGTTCGAGCCGAGGTTGACCAGGATCTGGCGCAAGCGCGTGGGGTCGCCCATCAGGCGCGTGGGCAGATCGGGCGGGGCGGTGAACAGCAGCTCCAGCCCCTTGCGCTCGGCGGGCAGGCCCAGCACGTCCGACACATGGGTGAGCACATCCTGCAGGTCGAAGTCGATGCACTCCAGCTCCAGATGGCCGGCCTCGATCTTGGACATGTCCAGCACGTCGTTGATGATCTGCAGCAGGTTGTTGGCCGCCTGGTGGGCCTTGACCACGTACTGGCGCAGCTTGTCGGGCGGCGCGTCGTCCAGCGCCAGGTGGGTCATGCCGATGATGGCGTTCATCGGGGTGCGGATCTCGTGGCTCATATTGGCCAGGAAGGCCGATTTGGCCCGGGTGGTTTCCTGAGCGGCCTTGCTGGCCGAACGCAGCGCCTCTTCGGTCTGCTTGCGCGCGGTCACATCGTCCACGATGGCGAAGTACAGGTCCTTGTCCTCATGGCTCAGGGACAGCAGCATCACCTCGGCGTCAAAGGGCTGCTGGTCCAGCCGGCACAGGCGCCACTCGATGCGCCCTGGCTGAAGGCCATCACGGGCGCTGTCCAGCAACTGTTCGGCCAGCACCTGGCTGGATTCGCCATTGGCTTGCTTGGGCTGGGACAGGGGGGCGAGCCAGGGGCGCAGACCCTGCAACTGCTCGAAGCGTTCTGCGCCGAACAGGCTCAAGGTGGCGGGGTTGCAGCGCAGGATGCCCTTTTCCCTGTGGAAGAACAGGAAGGCCGAGGTCGCATGGTTGAAGACCGCATCAAAGCGCAGCTCGGCCTGGCGCCGGTCTGTCACATCCAGCCAGTAGCCGTCGTACACCTGACCGCCATCGGGCGTGCTGGCCACGGCACTGTTGACGCTGATCCAGTGCTTGTGAGATTGCGCGTCCACCTCGAACTCGACGGGGGTGGTGGGCGGGTGTGTCGGCGTCTGCTCATGGGGGCCCCATGCAAAAGCCGGGTTGGCTTTCAGGGTGGCCTCGTCCAGGCCGAAAAGCTGGCTCACGCCTGCGCCGATGTAGGCGAACTTGCCCCGCCCGGACGGCGACACCCGGTAGCGGAACAGCGTCAGTGGCAAGGCGCGCGTCATGTCCAGGGTTTCACGGCGCACCTGCTCGACCGCGTCCTGCCGCTCCAGCCTTCTCAGATAGGCCCAGATGATGAGCCAGCCCAAGCCCATGGCCAAGGCCGCGCCGACGGCAGTGGAGGCTCCGATGGCACTTTCGGCTGCCAGGGGAGTCAGCACCCACAGCGTGTAGGGATAGCCGGTGAGCTGGCGCGTCAGGGCCAGGTAGCGCTGGCGGCCGATCTCCATGCCCGGTTGCGTGTTCTTGCCATCGTCGATCGGGATGGGCTTCCAGCCCAGCGGCTTGGGCATGTTCAGGTAAGCGCCCTCCATCTGCCTTTCCCTGCCCGCCAGGGAGGGCGCGCCGGGCACCTGCTGCAAGGCGGACTCGGGCTGGTTGCCGGCGACGATCACGCCGTTGGCATCGACGATGTACAGGTAACGCCCCGTGGTGTCGGTGAACAGCCGGGCCATGGACGCAGGGTCCGTCTTGAGGATGAGCACGCCCAGTGCCCGCGTGCCGTCATCAATGCGGGCCGAGAAGTTGAAGCCTGGCTTGTGGCTGACGCGCCCCATCACGAACTGAAAGCCCGCGCCGGTTTCCATGGCGTCGATGAAGTAATCGCGGATGTGGAAGTTGTGGCCGATGGTCGAGTAGCGAGGGTCGAGGTAAGCGTTGTCTGCCACCGTGGTGCCGTAGGCGTTTTGCAGGTAGGCCTGGCGGATCTGGAAGTTCCTGACGATGCCATCGAGTTGCTGGCTCATCTTCTGCACGGCGGGGTTCGCGGTGAGGGTCTCGCGCAGGCGTTTCGGGTCGATGGCCCTGGATTCGGCGGTATCGGGGGCGATGTTCTGGCGCAGAAAGCCGATGAAGGAGGTCTCTCTGGCCAGAACCTGCCCCAGCGCAGCCAGAGACCGGAAGTGGTTCTCGACGTTGTCCTGCAGGCTGTTCAGACGCACGTTGGCGCTGTTGACCGCCTCTTGCCTGAAAGCGTGGGTGCGGTATTGGTCCACCCAGACGGCACCGACCAGGACGGCGGCTGTCCAGGCCAGCGCGGCCATGAGCAGCCTGCGTCGCAAGGGGTTGATGTCGGGTGCCTCGACCGGGAACGCCTGGTCTGTCTGGGTCATCGGGGTCTCTCCAGCTTGCTGAGCCCAAGATGATCGGTACCGCGGGGCTCCCGCCTGCCAGCTTTCACCGGCATCATTGGTTTTCTAACAGAGTCGCCACGCAATGGGCAACCTGGATCGCACAGCAAGCCCGTGACAAGCAAGGGATGGCGTGCTTTGACCACAGGCGCCAGGTGCATTTTCAGCATGCCAAATGGGCTGAACCGGGCGCAGCGGGCGCTCATGGCAGAATCTCCGTTTTTCGTCAGAGACCGGATGCCATGACTGCAGTTGTCATCAGCGGTACTGGGCTGTACCAGCCGCCCCATACCATCACCAACGCCGAGCTGGTCGAATCGTTCAACGCCTACGTTGACCTCTACAACGCCGAGCACGCCGCAGAAATCGAAGCCGGTACGCTGACGGCGCTGACCCACTCCAGTGCCGAGTTCATCGAAAAAGCGTCGGGCATCAAGCAGCGCTACGTGATGGACAAGGACGGCATCCTCGATCCCAAGCGCATGTACCCCCGCTTGCAGTCGCGCTCGGACGACCAACTGTCCATCCTGGCTGAAATCGGTGTCGAGGCCGCCAAGAAGGCCATGGCCGCCGCCGGCAAGACCGGTGCCGACATCGACGCCGTGATCTGCTCGTGCTCCAACCTGCAGCGCGCCTACCCGGCCATCGCCATCGAGATCCAGAACGCCATTGGCGCCCGGGGTTATGGCTATGACATGAACGTGGCCTGCTCGGCAGCCACCTTTGGCCTGGAGCAGGCGGTCAACGCGATCAAGTCTGGCTCGGCCAGTTGCGTGCTGGTGATCAACCCCGAGATCACCTCCGGCCACCAGGAGTGGAAGGACCGGGACTGCCACTTTATCTTCGGTGATGTGGCCACGGCCACCATCGTCGAGCGCGCGGACACGGCCACCTCGGCCGAGCAGTGGGAAGTGCTGGGCTCCAAGCTGGCCACCCAGTTCTCCAACAACATCCGCAACAACTTCGGCTACCTCAACCGCAGCGAAGACAGCGACCCCAAGGCCCGTGACAAGACCTTCCGCCAGGAAGGCCGCAAGGTCTTCAAGGAAGTGGTGCCCATCGCGGCCGCCCACATCGAGTCGCAACTGGCCCCGCTGGGCCTGGAGCCCACGGCCGTGCGCCGCTACTGGCTGCACCAGGCCAACCTGTCGATGAACCAGCTGATCGTCAAGAAGCTGATCAACGCGGAAGTCACCCCCGACACGGCGCCGCTGATTCTGGACGAGTTCGCCAACACCTCATCGGCTGGCTCCATCATTGCCTTCCACAAGTACCGCGCCGATCTGGCCAAGGGCGATGTGGGCGTGATCTGCTCCTTCGGCGCAGGTTATTCGGTGGGCAGCGTGGTGGTGCGCAAGCGCTGAGCTTCACGGCCGATTTGAGGGTGTTGGGTTTGACGGCGCGGGTGCGCCGCTCAACGCTGCTTCAACGGCGTCGATCAGTTCCCTGACGTCGATCGGTTTGGTGAGGTAGCGGAAGAAGCCTCTTTGCAAGCCCTTCCTGATGGCGTCAGGCATCGCATGGGCCGTGAGCGCGATGACGGGTATGCCGCTTGTTCTCGGGTCCAGCCGCAAGATGTCCAGGGCCTGAGCACCGTCCATGCCGGGCAGGTTGTTGTCCATCAGGATCACCTCAGGCAGGTGGGCCTGAGCCATCTCGATACCCAATCGGGCGTCGGGTGCCGAGATCAGGTGCCAGTCGGCTCGTGCGCTCAAGATTTCCTGCACCAGTCGCAGGCTGGCCGGGTTGTCCTCCACGTACAGCAAGGTGCTGCGGCCGGGGGGCGCTGCTTGTGGCGGGTGGTCGTTACCGGCCGGTGTCACCAGTGCGGGTACCACGAGCGGCGCCCGCGGAGGGGCTGCAGGCAACTCCAGCCAGAAAACGCTGCCCATGCCCACCGTGCTGGTCACGCCCATTTCGCCGTTCATCAACTCGATCAGCCGGCGCGTGACGACCAGACCAATGCCAGTGCCCTCGATGGTGCTGGCTTCCTGCCCCAGGCGGTTGAATGGTTGGAACAACATGCTGACTTGCTCCGGGGTGAGGCCCATGCCCGTGTCCTGAACCGCGACGCGGATGCACTGGTTCTGGGTGGCGACGCACTCCACTACCACGGCGCCCGCATCCCGGTTGTATTTGATCGCGTTGGACAGCAGGTTCAGCATGATCTGCTTGAACCGCATGCGGTCTGCCACCACACACAAGCCGTGCGGTGGCGGAAACAGCAAACGGATGCCGCGTTGCTCGCACAAGGGCTCGACCATGTTCTTGCAATCGGCCAGCACGTCGTCCAACTCGACAGGCTCCAGCGACACGCTCAGCTTGCCCGACTCGATCTGCGCCAGGTTCAGGATCTCGTTGATGAGCTCCAGCAGATGCCGACCGGCCCGGACGATGTGCTCCGTGTACTGCTGCCTTTGATCGGGCGTGGTCGCGAAAGCCTCGGAAGTGAGCAGCTGGCCAAAGCCGATGATCGCGTTCAAGGGCGTGCGCAGCTCGTGGCTCATGCTGGAGAGGAACTCCGACTTGGCCTGATTGGCGCTTTCAGCGGCCTGCCGGGCGCGCTCCAGTTCGGTGTTGGAGGCTGCCAGTTGCAAGGTGCGCTCTTGCACGCGTTGCTCCAGCTCCTGGTTCAGGCGCATGACCTCTTGCTGAACCAGACGCCGCTCTTCAACCTCCTGCGCCTTGTCCTTGTTCGAGATTTCCAGCTCGTTGGTACGCCGTTCGATCTCGTTGAGCATGTCGTTGAAAGACTCGACCAGCACCCCTACTTCGTCGTCGCTGATCTTGTCCGCACGTCGGGAATAGGATCCTTCTTGCACCACCTCGCGGGCCACTTCGGCGATGGCCAGCACCGGCCTTGTGACAATGCGCTGCAGCCACCACGACACCAGGAACGCCACCAACATGGACGCGGTGATGACAATGGCGGCAATGCCGGCGTATTGGCCGATGCGGTCAAACAGTGCGTAGTCTGTGCGCAGGTAGATCGTGCCGAGGATCTCGTCGTTCTCCACGATGCGCTTGAACACCATCAGCTTGCGGTCAACGATCTGCACGCCCTCGTCACCTGGCAGCTTGGGTAGGGTGTGGGGCTCGCCTGGCGCCAGGTAGCTGGCGAACAGTGCGCCGTTGGCGTTGTAGATGGCGGCGGCACGCACCTTGGTCAGGCGCAGGAAGTGCAGGTTTTCCCGTGCCATTCGTGCGTCGTTGAAGCTCAGGGCAGGAGCGGTGGTGCGGCCCAGCAGTTCAGCCTGGGCGCCCATGTCTTCGATCCAGCTCTCATGGTAGGTGCGCAGGTCATAGGCCACCATGGCGCCCAGCGCCACGATCAGGGCCACCAGTGTCGTGGCCATCATGACGATGACAAGGCGAATGCTGAGTGAGTGGGCGCCGATGCGTGGCCTCATGAAGCCCTCCTCACCACCTTGCGGGCCACGCTCAAGAGGCGTGCACTGATCTTCAGGTTGTTCTGCTCGGCGGGCACGGGCGCGATGTCGAAGCGGACCTTATCCTGCTCCAGCACGAAGTTGATCATGCTGCCGGAGTCAAGGCCTCGCTCGGCTTCGGTCACGATCAGGATCGATTGCCCTTTTGTGGCAGCCAGGATATCGGGCAGCGTAGATGTCTCTGCTCCCATGATGAAGGCGATCTGCACGCCCGTCAGGGACGCGCCTCGTCGTACTCTGTGGACCTCAACCGGTCGGCCATTCACATTGCGGCCCGCCGTGGTCTGCTCCAGGACATCGGCGAAGGCATCCGCGCCCATGACGGCAATGACGAAAGGGCTATCAGCTTTTTCGAAAGCCTGGTTGGGCCATGCCACATAGGCGCCAAATTTGTACAAGAAGGCGGCTTTGACCTGCGCTTCGATGGGTTGGGCGGCCAGTTGGGCTGCACCGTCCGCGATGTGTGTCAACAAGGCAAGCGTCAGCAACAGGCCGAACCAGCCCCGGTGCCCTCGCCGTGGCTTTGATGATGGGGCGTGAGGGTTCAGAACCACATGACAGCCTGTAGGGAAACGCCGGGGCCGATTTCCGATCGGGTTGTGACGGAGGTGTACTCACCGTGCGAGGTACCCAGCAGATTGCGCCCGGTGATGGACAGCTCCAGGTTCGTGCGCACATGCCAGCCCCAGCGAAGGTCAAAGGCCAGATAGCCCGGGACATACGGGTTGTTCAGCATCGATACATGCCTGAGCGTGGCGTCGAATTCGTGGCCATGCGGCCCGTCCCAGGATGAGCGCAGCAACCATGTCTGCGCTGGATCCTTGCCTCGGGCAGCGGCCAGGCCCGCCCGGTCGGTGCTGTCGGCGGCCAATGCAAAGCGCTGATACAGGCCAGAAAAGCCTGCCGACAAGCGCCAGTCCGATGTCGGCTGGTAGCTGCCCCAGGCCTCCAGGCCATTGATCGCCGCGCGCATCCTGCCCGAAAAAATCAGGTAGTTGCGTGTGGCGCTCAACTCCTGCGTGTGCAGGTTGTCATACAGCGAGCGATACCAGCTCAAGGACACGCTGCTTTGGGGTGTGGGTTGCCCTCGGTAGCCAATCTCGAACACCCGCGCGACCTCGGCATCGACGCCGGGGCCACCTGCCAGCAGGTAGGGCGGGTTGGCCACAAGGCTGGGGATATAGGGGTCTCGGTCCAGACGGGAGGGGGCCCGCACGGTGCGTGACAAGGCCGTCCACAAGAGGTGATCGGCGGCGGGTTTCCAAGCCAGGCGGGCATTGGGCAGCCACTCAACCCCGGTGTAGTCATTGCTCTCCAGCCGGGCCCCCAGCGTCAGGCGCAGGCTGGGCGACAGCGTGATGTCATTTTGCGCAAAGAGACTGGTCCAGGTCTGATTGACGTCAGCGGGCAGGAAGGCGAAGTTGACGCTGGTGTTGTCCACGCGATCCTGGCCAAGCCGGTATTGCCCGCCCAGAACCCACGCTTGCTTTTCTTCGCGAGGCAGCGCGTATTGAAACTGGACATCGGTGATGTCCAGTTTTTCGGAGAAGGTGGGGGGCACGACGCGTTCGGTGTGGTCGACATACGCCTGCACATTGAATTCGCTGCCATCGTCAAGCTTGCGTGTCCAGCGGGCCAGAAGATGCCCGCCCGTGGTCTCAATATTGCGCAGCGTGAAAGGCCTGCCACTGATGACAATACTGCCTGGCAATGGCTGGCCGTGGTCCCCCCGGTACAGCGAGCCTTCCATCGTGACCTGACTGCGGGCTCGCTCCCAGTCGGCGCGAAACCCCACTTGGCTCATCTGGCCGGCATCGTCCACATCCCGGCCATTTGCCAGCTGTGTATGGTTCAGGTTGAAGTGCCTTGAGTAGATACGGTAGCTGCCATCGCCATCCAGGTCGCCGCCATGTCTGGCTGACACATTGCTGCCTCGGTTGCCGGTATTGCCCACAAGCAGGCTGCCTGTTGTATCCACCGCGGAGCGCGTGATCACATTGATGACGCCATTGACCGCGTTGACACCCCAAAGTGTGCCGCCTGGCCCGCTGATGACCTCGATTCGTTCAACATCCTGCAACAGCACATCCTGTACATCCCAGAACACGCCGGCAAACAGGGGGGTATAGACCGATCGCCCGTCGATCAACACCAGTAGCTTGTTGGACGAGGTGCCACTGAAGCCCCGGGCACTGATCGAATAACCACTGTTGCTGATCTGCGCCACATTCAGGTTGGGCGCCAGGCGCAGCGCGTCTGGCAGATTGCTCGCGCCTGAGCGCCTGATGTCGTCGGCGGTGATCACGAAGACGGACGCCGCGGCATCTGACAACGGCTCGGGCCGTTTGGATGCCGAGGTGATTTCGACGTTGCTCAACTCCTCCAGGCTCATGTCGGCCAGGCTGAGGTTGGTGGTCGGCCCTGCCAGGGCTGTACCTGACAAAGCGCATACCCATGCAAGGTATGGCTTGCGAATTGGCCAGGACGTGGCGCGGACCATGCAAACTCCTGTAGGTATGCCACCGGGATCGTGAGACATGATCCTCCCTGGCTTGCCTCGGGAAGGCAATTCCCTTGGTTACCATAGGCTCTTGATCCTGGCGATTTCCATGAACGATTACACCTTTTACTGGCACGACTACGAGACCTTCGGCAAAGTGGCCCGGCGCGACCGGCCATCGCAGTTCGCAGGCGTGCGCACCGACGCCGACCTCAACGAGATTGGTGAGCCGCTCATGCAGTACTGCCAGCCCTCGCCGGATTACCTGCCCGATCCGGAAGCCTGCCTGCTCACCGGCATCCTGCCGCAGACCTGTCTGGAGCGGGGTGTGCCCGAGCACCGCTTTGCCGATGCCATCGAGCGTGAACTGGCCCAACCCAACACGGTGGTCGTGGGCTACAACACCATCCGCTTCGATGACGAGGTGACGCGCCACCTGTTCTGGCGCAACCTGATCGACCCGTATGCACGCGAGTGGCAAAACGGCTGTGGCC